>Ga0310836_100007_pt1:0-165000 | contig 932729 bp, 866 predicted proteins | sample SM_ome_4_FD_201310 | JGI IMG/M metagenome (GOLD analysis project Ga0310836, IMG submission 201310) | Sorghum-adapted microbial communities enriched on stacked mutant (SM) sorghum from Joint BioEnergy Institute, Emeryville, California... ... | reverse complement strand
CTCAACCACCGACCCGGCGAAATTGAAGTACGAGTAAAGATGCTCGTTAGCTGCGGAAGGACGGAAAGACCCCGTGGACCTTTACTATAACTTGGTGTTGAGTCTTGACCTGCGTTGTGTAGGATAGGTGGGAGACTTGGAAGCATTGGCGCCAGCCAGTGTGGAGTCGCCGTTGAAATACCACCCTGCGTATGTCGGGGCTCTAACCTGGGTCCGTGATCCGGATCAGGGACAGCGCCAGGCGGGTAGTTTGACTGGGGCGGTCGCCTCCTAAAACGTAACGGAGGCGCCCAAAGGTTCCCTCAGGCTGGTTGGCAATCAGCCGTCGAGTGCAATGGCACAAGGGAGCTTGACTGCGAGACCTACAAGTCAAGCAGGTGCGAAAGCAGGGCATAGTGACCCGGCCATAGCGTGTGGAAGCGTGGTCGCTCAACGGATAAAAGGTACCCCGGGGATAACAGGCTAATCTTCCCCAAGAGTCCATATCGACGGGAAGGTTTGGCACCTCGATGTCGGCTCATCGCATCCTGGGGCTGAAGCAGGTCCCAAGGGTTGGGCTGTTCGCCCATTAAAGCGGTACGCGAGCTGGGTTCAGAACGTCGTGAGACAGTTCGGTCCCTATCCTCCGCAGCCGTAGGTGCACTGAGGAAGGCTGTCCCTAGTACGAGAGGACCGGGACGGACGCAGCTCTGGTGTGTCTGTTGTCCTGCCAAGGGCACGGCAGATTAGCCACCTGCGGAAGGGATAACCGCTGAAAGCATCTAAGTGGGAAGCCCGTTCCAAGATGAGTGCACCCATGCGGTCAACGCAGTAAGGCCCGTGACGAGACCATCACGTTGATAGGCCGGAGGTGTAAGCGTGGCAACACGTTCAGCCGACCGGTACTAATCGGCCGAGGGCTTGGATTGAACGCTCGTGCTTGCTCTGGAGTCCTCAGGGGCGTCACGCACCTGATGACAACTGATTTTCGGTGGCCATGGCGACAGGGACACACCCGTTCCCATCCCGAACACGGAAGTTAAGCCTGTCAGCGCCGATGGTACTTGGGGGTAGACCCCCTGGGAGAGTAGGACGCCGCCGGAATCCTGCAACGAAGAGCGCCCCCACGGGGGCGCTCTTCGTCGTTTTCGCCCCGTAGCCTCGGTGTTCATGTCTGCTGGTCGTCCTGCTCGTCCGCCGCGCCGTGGCGGCGCCAGTGGCCGTCCCCCGAGCCGCGGGGCCGGCCGCGGCGCGAGCCGTCCCGGGGGTCCCCGGGGGACCGGACGCGCCGCCGGTCCGACCGGGCAGCGCTCGACGCGAGCGGGGCGCGCCGACGACCAGCCCCCTGGCCGCGGTGGGGGCAAGCGGCCGGGATCACGGGGCCCGGCCGCCGGGCGCCGGAGCGGGACACGCGGCCGCACGGCGCCGCCGGCGCGGCCCCTGACCGCAGCTGAGCAGCGCGCCGCCGAGGTGCGGGCGCGCAGGGGGCCGCGGCCCCCGCGCGACCCCGCCGCCGAGCGGGCCCAGGTCGAAGGACGCGCCCAGCAGCAGTGGATCGACGAAGGTGAGCTGCGCGCCGAGGCCGAGCGCGCCGCATCACGCGCTGCGGCGCCGGCGGTGCGTCCGGCCAAGCAGGCCGCGTCGAGGCAGCCGCCACCGGTCGACCCCGAGGTCGCCGCTCAGATCGCCGCCGAGGTGCGCGACCCGCGGCGCGCAGCGCGCCTGACCGAGCGGCTGGCCCAGGCGCAGGACGCGCTGGACCGGGAGCGGTTCGAGGAGGCCCGGCGCATCGCCCAGGGCCTGCTGCGCGAGCTCGCCAACGTCGCCGCCGTGCACGAGGTGCTCGGGCTCGCCGCGTACCGGCTTGGCCGGTGGAAGCAGGCGGTCACCGAGCTTGAGGCCGCCCGCGTGCTGCACCCGTCGGTCGAGCTGCTGCCGGTGCTCGCCGACGCCTATCGGGCGCTGCAGCGCTGGACGGAGGTCGATCGCATCTGGACCGAGGTGCGGGAGATCTCCCCGGCGCCCGAGGTGCTCGCCGAGGCGCGGATCGTGGCTGCCGGGGCGGCCGCGGACCGCGGCGACGTCAAGGAGGCGCTGCGGATCATGAGCCGGGCGGCGACGGACCGCCCCAAGCGCGTCCGGGAGCACCACCTGCGCCAGTGGTACGTGCTGGGTGACCTCCACGACCGGGCCGGCGACCCGATCGAGGCGATCCGCTTCTTCGAGCTCGTCGCCGCCCACGACCGCGACTTCGTGGACGTCCGCGACCGGCTGCGCGCGCTCGGGCGCTGACGCGAGGGTGGCAGACCGTGCGTACCGGCTGGCGACGAGCCCGGGATCAGCCCGGCAGCACGTAGCCGATCTCGTCGGCGAGCGCGCGCGCCGCGGCCGCCTCCCGGGCGGCGTCGTCGCCCCGGCCGAGGTCGGCGAGGACCGCGGCCAGGGCATGGCGTGACCGGGCCTCGTAGGGTCGCAGGCCGAACCGCTCGTCGACGGCGATCGCCGCACGCAGCCAGCGCTCGGCCTGCTCGAGGTCGCCACACGTGTGCGCCGCGAGCCCCAGGTACCCGCTGACCGGCCCGATTGAGATCCCGCTCAGCCCGATCACGCCGATGCGGCGATCGTACGGCTCGAGCGCCGCGCGCACCGCCGCGGCGCGGGGTGCGTCGCCGAGGTCGTGCAGCGCCTCCAGCAGGGTGCACGCCGCGACGAGGAACATCGGGTTGTCGGCAAGCTTCAGCCGTGTCGGCTCGACGAGCTCGTCGAGGTGGGCCCGCGCCTCGTCGTGTTCGCCGATCGCGGCCAGGGCCCGCACGAGGGCGACCTTCCACATCCGCAGCCGGTTCGTGGCCGCGAGCTCGCGGCACTCGTCGACCCGGTCCGCGAGCTGCCCGCGGTGGATCGCCAGGCGGAAGCGGATCGCCGCGTGGGCGACCTCGGCGTTGAAGCCCTGGGCCCGCAGCCCCTTCGCGAGCGCCGCGGTGGCCACCCGCTCCGCCTCGTCGTGCTGGCCCAGCGAGAGCAGGTCCGACGCCTCGAAGAACTCCGCGTACACCTCGAACAGCGGGACGTGCAGCTCGGCGGCGCGGTGGCGGAAGCGGATGAGCAGCTCGCGCTCCTCGTCGAGGCGCCCGAGCTCGAGCAGGTCGCTGAGCGCGAACAGCATCGTCGTCAGCTCGAGCAGCACGTTCGGGGTCCGTCCGGCCTCCTCGACCGCGCGCAGCACCGCCGTGGCGCGCTCGTCGAGGCCGTCCAGGTGCCACAGCGCCAGCCGGCGCGCGAGGTACGCGGATGCGAGCAGCTCCGGGTGGCCGTCGGCCTCGGCGATCGCCAGCGCCTCGTCCGCCAGCCGCTCCCGGTAGCGGCGGTCCGGGCTCGGCACGAGCGCCGAGGTGAGCATGCTGCGCATCCGAACCTGGTAGCGGCGGGCATCCGGCGGCAGGGTCGCGATCGCCTCCTCGAGGGCGGCCACGAGCTCGCGGTCAACCGGCTGACCGAGGTCGAAGCCGACCCCGGAGATCGACATCATCCACCCCTCGGCGGCGCGGGCGAGCAGCATCGGGTCGCCCGCCCGCCGCGCCCCGGCGGCTGCCGTGCGCGCCGCCTCGACCGCCGCCTCGCGGTTGCCGAGCGCCCGCTGCACGTCGCATGCGAGCAGGGCGACCTCGGTGCGGTTGCGCACGTCGACGCGGTCGGTGAGCAACGCCTCGACGCGCGCCACCCAGCCGGCGGCGTCCTCGTAGGCACCGATCTCGAGGCTGTGGCGGCCGGCGGCGAGCCCGGCGGCGATGCGCGCCTCGCGCTCGACCAGCGAGCCTGCCTCGAGGAGATGGTGGGCGAGCATGCCCGGTGTCGCCTGGGGCTCGCTCGCCCGCTCGATCGCCATCGCCAGCCGGCGGTGCAGGTCGAGCCGGCGGGTCCGGCCGAGCCGGGCGCGGATGGCCTGACCGATCAGGGCGTGGCGCACGGCGAGCCGGCCGGCACCGTCCTCGATGAGCAGGCCCGCGGCGACCGCGGCGTCCGCGGCATCGAGCAGCTCGTCGCCCTCGAGCCCGCTTGCCTCGCCGAGCACCGCCAGCGTCGCCGCGTGCCCGGCCACCGCGGCGAGGTTGAGCACCTGCACGGTCTGTGGCGTCATGCGGTCCAGGCGCAGCCCGATCATGGCCCGGATCGACTCCGGCAGCTCGTCGCCGACGGCGCCGCCGTCGACGTGGCGGATCAGCTCGGTCACGAAGAACGCGTTGCCCCCCGTGGCCTGCTCCAGCTCCGCGGCGCGCGTCTCGTCCCGCCCGCTGCCCCGCAGCAGCTCGGCGATCGACTCCGTCGGCAGCGCACCGACCGTGAGCCGCGTGAGCAGCCCGTCGCGCGCCAGCTCCGTGGCGACGCGGTCGAGCTCCGGTGTCGGGGACTCGCTCGGCACGCGCACCGTGCCGATGACCATCACCCGGCCCGGCAGCTCGTGGCGCAGGACGTGCTCGATCATCTTGAGCGACGGCGCGTCGGCCCACTGCAGATCGTCGAGCACGATGAGCATCGGGTGGCGCGCCGATTCGGTGCGCAACAGCTCGGCGACGGTCTCGAACAGCAGGTAGCGCTCGACGCCCGGGTCGGGCCGCTCGATGCGAACCTCCGGGACGAGCTGCTCGAGCTCGGGCAGCAGGAGCGCCAGCAGCCCGCGGTCGGCAGCGACGCGCCGGCGCGCCTCGGGCGACACGGTGCGCAGGACCGTGCGCACCGCCTCGACCATCGGCTCGAACGGCACGATCGCCTCGGCCGTCGCCCGGCCCCAGAGCACGATCGCCCCGAGCTCGTGGGCCTGCGACGCGAACTCTGCTGCGAGACGAGACTTCCCGGCGCCTGCTTCGCCTTGCAACAAGGCGATGTGACTCTGGCCCGTGAGCGCGAGCTGCCACAGCTGGTGCAGGCGAGCGAGCTGATCGTCGCGCCCGACGAACGGACCGGTCGCCGCGCGCGTCGCCGGACCGGGCAGCGGCACCGGTGACGGCACGAAGTCCGTCGGTGGCGGCTCGGTGGTGACGACGACGGGCGCCTGCGCGTCGACCGGTGGCGTCCACGCGCTCGCCGGCGCGGCGAGGTCCGGGTCGTGGTTCAGGATGCGCGTCTGGAGCTGGACGAGCGTCGGGGTCGGGTCGAGCCCGAGCTCTTCGGCCAGCACCTCACGTGTGCGGCTGTAGACGCGCAGCGCCTCGGCCTGACGACCACAGCGGTAGAGGGCGAGCATCAGGCGCTGGGCGAAGCCCTCCCGCAACCGGTGCTCGTCGACGGCGCGCTCCAGCTCGGGAACGGCCTCACCATGGCGGCCTAGCGCCAGCAGCGCGTCGAAGCGCGTCTCGAGCGCCTCCAGACGCAGCTCCTCCCAGCGCACTGCGGCGGGACGTGCCCAGTCCTCGTCGGCGACGTCGGCGAGCACGGGTCCACGCCACTCGTCGAGCGCGTGGGCGAGGTGCCGGAGCGTCCGGTCGGGATCGGTCGCCAGGCTCGCCCGCGCGTTGGCGACCTCGTCCTCGAAGCGCATCGCGTCGAGCACGTCGCGGGCCACCGACAGCGTGTAGCCGGGTCCCTCGCGCCGGAGCAGCTGCGGGTCGCCCAGCGCCCGGCGCAGCAGGGACACGTAGCTCTGCAGCGTGTTGATCGCCGTCGCCGGCGGGTCGCCCGCCCACACGTCGTCGATCAGGCGGTCGACGGTGACGACCTGGCCCGGCACGAGCGCGAGCCGTGCCAGCACCGCGCGCTGACGCGGACCCCCGAGCGACACCGGCTCGCCGTGACGCTCCGCGCTGATCGGGCCGAGGAGGCGAATGTCCAGGCTGCGCCCATCCGCCGCCCCGTCCACCCTCGCCACATCCCGCACTCTACGAGGCGCGACGCGGCACCGGCGCGGTCGGCGCGCCGTGGTCCCGCGGCGCGTGCCGCGGGACCACGACGACGGGGGAGGGAGGGTCAGGCAGGCTCGAGCATGGCGATGATCTCGTCCAGCGCGTGCTGGTCCGGGAGTGGCGCCACCGGCATCGACGGCAGGCTCCGCATCCGCTCGAGCGCGGCACCGATGGAGGCGCCGGTGAGCTGCGGACCGTGCGCACCCACGATCACGGTCGGATCGAGGTCGGCGACGCGATCGACCCAGCGGTCGAACTTCGCCGGGTCGACGATCTCGTGCCACGGGCTGAGCATCGAGGAGAACGCCATCGACGCCTCCGCCACCATGTCGGCGGGCATCTCGGCGATGTCGTCCACCAGGCCGAGCACCGGCGTGCCGAACGCGTCCGACGACCAGTACACGCCCGTGAGGGTGTCGTAGAGGCCACGGGTCGTCGGGGAGTCCCACGTCGGCGGGCGCACGGCGACGAAGCGGCGGTCGCCGGCGTCGAACGCCTCACCGTCGCCGACCCAGCGCTGGCGGTGCAGCGGCAGCTGCATCTCCGCACCCATCCGCTCGGTGGCGAACCAGCTCGTCACCAGCGTGGCGTTCGGGCACAGCTCGAGGGTGAGCTCCAGGTTGCCGGTGTGGTCAGTGTCGTCGTGGGAAAGGAAGATCCAGCGGACGTCCACGGGATCGACGAGCGAGAAGACCTGCTCGCGCCACTGCTCGCGGAGCAGTGCGGCGCCGCAGTCGACGATCGTCGGCTCGGCGCCCTGGATCACCATCGAGTTGACGTGCATGGCGACGGGGGCGCCAGGGGCCTGACCGAGCGGGCGGATCAGGTAGGTGCCGGCGGCGATCCGCAGCGGCTCGGGGAACGTGATCGTCATCTCCATGGCCGCCACCGTGCGGGTGGCATCGTGTGGGCCGCATGTGAGCGGCCGCGACCCATGGAGCGCGCATGAGCGGGCACATGAGGCGCGTTCGCGACAGCGCCGGGTGGCCCGAGGGACGGGCGGCGGCTCCCGTACGCTCGAAGCGTGCCGGGACATCACTTCCGCGCCGGGGTCGTCGCCGTCGTGCGGCGCAGCGACGGCCGCGTGCTCGCGTTCGAGCGCGCCGACCGGCCCGGCGAGTGGCAGCTCCCGCAGGGCGGCATCGAGCTCGGCGAGACGCCCGCGCAGGCGGCGTGGCGGGAGCTCGAAGAGGAGAGCGGACTGACCCCGGCGGAGGTCGAGCTCGTGGGGGAGCACCCGCAGTGGGTGCCGATGCCGTGGCCACCGGAGATCGTCGGCGACGGCCCGCGCCTGGGGCAGGTGCACCGTTGGTTCGAGTTCCGCGTCCGCGACGACGACGTCGAGCCGAAGCCCGACGGCCGGGAGTTCCGTGCCTGGCGGTGGGTGGAGCCGGCGTGGCTCGTCGAGCACGTGGTCGCGTTCCGGCGACCGAGCTACGCACAGGTGCTCCGTGGCTGACGACCTGTTCTCCGCCGCCGCCGAGCAGCGCCTGCGCAGCCAGGCTCCGCTCGCCGCGCGCCTGCGGCCGCGGACGATCGACGACGTCGTCGGTCAGGAGCATCTCCTCGGGCCGGGTCGCCCGCTGCGCCGGCTCGTCGAGCAGGATCGCCTCTCCTCGGTGCTGCTGTGGGGCCCACCCGGCACGGGCAAGACGACGCTCGCCCTCGCCGTCGCCGGGACCACGGAGCGGGCGTTCGAGCGGCTCTCCGCCGTCACCGCCGGGGTGAAGGACGTGCGCGACGTGATCGAGCGCGCCCGCCAGCGCCTCGGCGAGCGCGGCCAGGGCACGATCCTGTTCCTCGACGAGATCCACCGGTTCACCAAGGCCCAGCAGGACGCGCTGCTCCCCGCCGTCGAGGACGGCACGCTCGTGCTGATCGGCGCGACGACCGAGAACCCCTTCTTCGAGGTGAACCCGCCGCTGCGCAGCCGCTCGACGCTGTTCCGCCTGGAGCCGCTCGAGCCCGAGCACCTGCGCGTGCTCGTCGCGCGCGGGCTCGAGGCGCTGGGCACGACGGCGGCGGACGATGCCGTCGAGCTGCTCGTGACGCGCAGCGGCGGCGACGGGCGCCAGGTGCTCACCTCACTGGAGGTCGCCGCGGCGCTCGCCCACCCCGGGCCCGTCGAGCTCGCCCACGCCGAGGCGGCGCTCGGCACGAGCGCGGTGCGGTACGGGCGCGACGATCACTACGACGTCGTGAGCGCGTTCATCAAGTCGATGCGCGGCTCGGACCCCGACGCGGCCATCTACTGGCTGGGACGCATGCTCGAGGCCGGCGAGGACCCCCGGTTCATCGCCCGGCGGATGGTGATCTTCGCCAGCGAGGACATCGGCATGGCCGACCCCCAGGCACTCCTCGTCGCCGTCGCGGCGGCCCACGCGCTCGAGTTCGTCGGCCTGCCCGAGGCCCAGCTCAACCTGGCCCAGGCCGTCATCCACCTCGCCACCGCACCGAAGAGCAACCGCAGCGCGGAGGCGATCTGGCAGGTGCGCCGCGACATCGCCGACGGCGCCCTCGGCGAGGTCCCCGCGCACCTGCGCGACAGCCACTACCAGGGGGCGAAGGTGCTCGGCCACGGAACGGGCTACGAGTACCCTCATGCGCACGAGCACGATGAACTCGGCGCCTGGGTCGATCAGCAGTACCTCCCCGACGAGCTGCGGGGCCGGCGCTGGTACCGGCCCAGTCGCCACGGGCACGAGCAGGAGGTCGCCGAGCGGATGAAGGCACGCGAGAGGCGAGACACGACAGGCAGGGGCCGATGACCGCGGGCGAGCTGCTCCTCGTCGTCGGTGCCGTGCTGTGCGCCCTGGCGTTCGCCGCGCTGGCGGTCACGTTGCTGCGGGTGCGCGACACCCTCGGTGAGCTGCGCGTCGAGGTCGCCACCCTGCGCAACGAGACGCTGCCGTTGCTCGCCGAGGTGGGCGCTGCGGCCGAGCAGGCCCGTCACGCGGTGCAGGAGGCCCGTGCCGACCTGGAGCGCTTCGACCGCGTCCTCGGGTCCGCCGAGGCGGTCAGCGCGACGGCGGAGCGCACGCGGCGTCTCGCCCGCACCACGCTGTCGGTCCCGATGATCAAGGCCGCGGGCATCGCGACCGGGACGTCGCGGGCCGTGCGCCGGTTGAGGAGTGGCACCTGATGCGCCGCGCGGTGTGGTTCGTGGGTGGCGTCGCGGCCGGTGCGGCCGGCGTCAACTACATGAAGCGCAAGGTCAAGGCGACGACGCGCAAGCTGGCACCGGCGAACGTCGCGCGTGGCGCCGCCGGGTCGGTGCGCGGCGTCGGCCAGCGCGTGGTCGATGCCGTGCGCGTCGGGCGCGAGGCGGCCCGGCGCCGTGAGCGCGAGCTGCGCGCCGAGCTGGACGGCCGGCTGATCAGGCTCGGTGACTATCTCCGTCCGGGCGACGAGGTGCTCGTCGACGGCGAGCCGGTGGAGGGCGCGCGGGTGATCCTGATGCGCCGACCCGACCCGTGAGGCTCCGGACGCGTCACACCCGTCCGGCGGAGTCGGCGATCGTCCGCGAGCTGCGCGCGGCGATCGGTGCCGACCGGGTGCGTGACGGCGCAGCGGAGGTGGCGCTCTACCGGCGCGACGCATCCGGCCTCGAGGGTGCCGCCGCCGCGGTGTGCTTCCCGACCTCGACGGAGGAGGTCCGTGCGTGCGTGGAGATCGCCGCCCGCCACGGCGTCCCGTTCGTCGCCCGCGGCTCGGGCACCGGGCTGGCCGGCGGCGCGGTACCACCGGACGGGGCGATCGTCATCGCCACGACGAAGATGAACCGGGTGCTCTCCGTCGACCCGGTCGCCCGCCGGGCCTGGGTCCAGCCGGGCGTGCTGAACCTCGACCTCACGCGTGCCGTCGCCGCCCACGGCCTCCACTTCGCACCCGACCCCAGCAGCCAGCAGACCTGCTCGATCGGCGGCAACGTGGCGAACAACTCCGGCGGCCCGCACTGCCTCGCCGAGGGCGTCACGAATGCGCACGTGCTCGCCGTCGAGGTCGTCCTGCCCGACGGCACCGTCACCGTCCTCGGCGGTGAGGACCCCGAGCCGCCCGGACTCGACCTGCGCGGCGTGTTCGTCGGCAGCGAGGGCATGCTCGGCGTGGCGACGCAGGTGTGCGTGCGGCTCACGCCCGACCCGCCCGCCGTGCGCACGATGCTCATGGACTTCGACTCCGTGGAGGCCGGCGCGTCCACCGTCAGCGCGGTGATCGCCGCGGGCATTGTCCCCGCGGCCCTCGAGATGATGGACCGGCTGTGCCTCGAAGCGGTCGAGGGCTACATCCGCGCCGGGCTGCCGGTCGACGCCGCGGCGGCGCTCCTCGTCGAGGTCGTCGGGCTGCCCCACGCCGTGGCGACCGACAGCGAGGTCATCACGCGCATCGCCCACGAACACGGCGTGCGCACCGTGCGCGTCGCCGTCGACGAAGAGGAGCGGGCCCTGCTGTGGAAGGGGCGCAAGTCGGCGTTCGGCGCGATCGCCCGGATCAAGCCGAACTACTACCTGCACGACACCGTCGTCCCGCGGGCGCAGCTCCCGGCGGTGCTCGCCCAGGTGTACGAGATCGCCGCCCGCCACGACCTGCTCGTGCTCAACGTGTTCCACGCCGGCGACGGCAACCTCCATCCGCTGCTCGTCTACGACGGGCGCGAGCCCGGCGTGCTCGAGCGCGTCCACGCCGCGGGCGAGGAGATCGTGCGCGTGTCGGTGGCCGCAGGCGGTGTGCTCAGCGGGGAGCACGGCATCGGGCTCGAGAAGCGCGACCTGATGCCGCTCATGTTCTCCGACGTCGATCTCGCCGCCCAGGCTGCGCTGCGCGAGGCGTTCGACCCGCGCGGGCTCGCCAACCCGGGCAAGGTGCTGCCGAGCCCGGCCGGCTGCGGCGATCTGCAGGTGGCCAAGGCGGTGGCCGAGGGCGCGTGGATCTGACCGCGTTCGCCGAGGAGGTCGGGGCCACCGGGCCCGTGACGGTCACCGGGCAGGCGTCCCGGGGCGGTCCGGTACCGGGCGTGCGGACCGTGCGCGCACCGGCGGGGATCGACTGGATCCAGCCGGCGGAGATGACGGTGTCGTGCGGCGCGGGCACGCCCGTCGACGAGCTCGACGCGGCCCTCGCCGAGCACGGCCAGCGCGTCGCGCTGCCGCCCGGAGGCACGGTCGGTGGGGCGCTCGCCGTCGGCCGCAGCGGCATCCGCCGGCTCGGCGACGGCCCGGTGCGCGACGCGGTGCTCCAGCTGCGCTACGTCTCGGCGGCGGGTGAGGTCGTGAAGACGGGCGGTCCGACGGTGAAGAACGTGAGCGGCTTCGACCTGTGCCGGCTCCTCGTCGGGTCGCACGGCACGCTCGGGTTCATCGGGGACGTCATCCTGCGCACGCGGCCGCGGGCGCGCTGCGAGCAGTGGTTCGCCGGCGCCGTGGACCCGGCCGAGGTGCTGGCCCGCCTGTATCGCCCGACGTCCGTGCTGTGGGACGGCACGACGACGTGGGTGCTGTTGGAGGGCGACGAGCGGGACATCGAGGCACAGGTCGCCCCGTTGGCGCTCCATCCGGTCGATGGTCCGCCGCCCCTGCCTGCCGGGGGGCGCTGGTCGCTGCCACCGAACGAGCTGCCGGCGCTGACCGGCACGTTCGTCGCCGAGATGGGCGTCGGGATCGTGCACCACGCCGAGCCGGCACCGGCCCGACCGGTCGACCTGGCGGTGGTGGAGCTGCACCGTCGGATCAAGGCGCGCTTCGACCCGGAGGGCCGGCTCAACCCGGGCGTCGACCCGCTCACGCGATGACGGGTGACGCACGGTCGGCGACGGGTGACGACGAGCCGACGCGGCCGTTCGTCGACGGGCCGCCGGGTGCGCTCGAGCCGGTGTGGGACGCCGTGCGCGCTGCGGCGCGGCACTGGGGGCTGCCGGAACCATCGCTGCTGCGGGTTGGGATGAACGGGATCTTCGTCGCCGGCGGGGTGGTGCTGCGCGTGGGGCGGGCGACGGCGCCGGCCGAGGCGTCGATCGAGCTCGCGTCGGTGCTCACGCGGGCCGGGGTGCGCGTGCCACGACCGGCGCGCGACGAGGGGCTGGTGGCCGGGCCGTTGACGGTGACGGCGTGGGAGCGCCTGACGCTCGTCGACGCGGACCCGGACTGGCGGGCGGTCGGCGCGATGGTCCGCCGGGTGCACGCACTGCCGCTGTCGGCGGTCCCCGCGGGGTTCCCGGTGCCGCGCGGCGCGACGTTCCCGTGGTGGCAGTTCGACGCCCTGCTCGCCGAGGTGGACGATCTCCTCGATCCGGCAGCACGCGACGGGCTGCACCGGGTGGTGGAGGCACACCGCGGGTGGGACGTCGGGGCGGCCGAGGTCCTGTGTCACGGCGACGTGCACCCGGGGAACGTGGCGATGACGACGGAGGGGCCGGTCCTGCTCGACTGGGACCTCGTCTGCCGGGCGCCGGCGGGGTGGGACCACGCCCCGCTGCTGCGGGCGGCCCGGTGGGGGTGGCCGACGCGGTGGTACGAGGAGTTCGCCGCCGGCTACGGCGTTTCGCTCGCCGACGACCCGACAGCGCAGGCGCTCGCCGAGCTGCGCCTGGTGGCCGCGACGCTGATGCGCCTGCGCGCCGGCCGCGCCGACCCGGCCGCGATGCCCGAGGCCCAGCACCGCCTGGCGTACTGGCGCGGGGACCCCGCCGCCCCCACCTGGCACCCGGTCTGACAATCCCGCGTTTGTGCGGTCGGCCGCGCCCAGCCGCGCGTGGCTGCGCGAACGCGGTGATGTCGCGTTTGTGCAGTGGCGTGCGCCCGGCCGCGCCGTGGTGCGCGAACGCGTCGTGAGCAGGGCAGACGCGCGTCCGCGCAGCGGTGCTCGGCCACCCGTTCGGGACTCCGCGAACGCGCTGATCGCCGGCACCTCGATGCTCGTGTTCGCGCGCCGGCGCGCGGCGCATCGTCCGCTGCTGCGCGAACGCGGTGCTCTCGCGTTTGTGCAGTGGCGTGCGTCCGGCCGCGCGGTGCTGCGCGAACGCGTCATGAGCAGGGCGGACGCGCGTTCGCGCAGTCGTTGTCGGCCAGCCGATCGGGACTGCGCGAATGCGCTGATCGCCGGCGCCTCGATGCTCGCGTTCGCGCGCCGCCGCGCGGCACATCGTCCGCTGCTGCGCGAACGCGGTCTGCGGGTGGCGGCGGCCTAGGGTGACCGGCCGTGAGCCTGGACCTGCGACTCGACGAGGACGAGCTCTCCTCGTGCGTCGGCTGCGGGCTGTGCCTCCCGCACTGCCCGACGTTCCGGGCGACGGGGGAGGAGGGCCTCTCCCCGCGGGGTCGCATCGACGCCATGCGCGCCGTGCAGTGGCGGGGCGCGCCGGCCGACGACGAGTTCGTCAGGTTCGTCGAGACGTGCGTCCAGTGCCGCGGCTGCGAGCCGGCCTGCCCCAGCGGCGTGCCGTTCGGCCACCTCATGGAGGGCACCCGCGCGGCGCTCGCCGCCGCCCACCGGACCGCTCCGCGCTGGCTGCGGGCCGGCTTCACCGTGCTCGGCCGCCACCGGCTGCTGCTCGCCGGATCCACGCTCCTCGCGGCCGCCCAGCGCCTCCGTCTCGTCCCCGCACGCACCAACCTGCCCGGCCTCCCGCTGCGCCGCGGCCCCCGCGTCCAGCCGTCCGCCCACACCTCGTCCGACCACGTCTGGCTCTACACCGGCTGCGTGATGGACGCCTGGATGCGAGACACCCACCGCGCCACTACCCGCCTGATCGAGGCGGTCGGCGGGACCTGGTCGGTGTCACCCGACGGCTGTTGCGGGGCGTTGCACGAGCACGCCGGGCTGCGACCCACCGCCCGGCGCCTCGCCGAGGCCACCGTCGCCGCGATGCCCGGCGACGCCCCCGTCCTCGTCAACTCCGCCGGCTGCGGGGCGGCGATGAAGGAGTACGGGCACCTCCTGCGCACGCTCGAGGCCGAGGCGTTCGCCGCTCGCGTGATGGACGTCCACGAGTGGCTGGCCGCCCGCCTCGACCGCCTCCCGGCACCCCGCCAGGAGCGCCTGCGGGTGATCGTCCAGGACCCGTGCCACCTGCGCCACGTGCAGCGTGCGCACCTCCCGGTGCGGGCCGTGCTCGGTCACGTCGCCGACCTCGTCGAGCTCGACGACGAGGGCCTGTGCTGCGGCGCGGGCGGCGCCTACTCGACACTTCAGCCCGAGCTCGCCGGCGAGATCCGCGAGCGCAAGCTGGCTGCGATCCGGCGGGCACAGGCGCGCTCGGGAGCGACGATCGTCGCCAGCGCGAACCCCGGCTGTGCGCTGCACCTCGCCGCGGCCGGTATCGACGTGCGCCACCCGGTCGAGATCGTCGCCGAGGCGATCGGCGTGCATCGCCCTCAGCGCTGAACCACCACGGGCCCGGGGGCGGCGCCGCCGGCGCGGTCGCGCAGCCACGCCACGGCCGCGTCGTCGCGCCCGCCGAGCGGCTGGCCGGCGACGGCGAGCAGGGGAGCGATGGCCTCCGCCAGGCTGACCTCGATCTCGCCGGGCCGGGGACCGGTCAGCGCCTCGAGGATGCGGGCGAAGGCGAGCAGCCCGGCGAGCGGATCCGGATATGCGAGCAGCGCGGGCACGGGTTGTCCGCCCAGCATGCCGAGGCCGCTCGCGGCGTGGACCCCGCGGCCGAACGCCACCCACGACGCCTCCGCGGTGCCGGCCGGGAACGCCCGGATGTGCACCACGGTCAGCCGCGGGTTCAGGCGGGCGAGGGTCGCCCCGTCGTAGCCGAGGTTCGGCAGCACCCGCGGCGAGAACGACTCGACGAGCACGTCCGCGCGTCCGACGGCGGCCTCGAATGCCTCACGATCCTCCCGTTCCCGCAGATCCCACGGCACCCGTCGCTTGCCGCGATCGAGTGCGGCGAACTGCGCCGGTGCCCCACGCAGCCCGTCGGGTCGGACCGCCGGCTCGACGGTGACCACCTCGGCGCCCCAGTCGGCGAGCAGTGCAGTGCACAGCGGGCCCGCCCACATCGCCGTCATGTCGATCACGGAGACGTCGCGGGCGCCGATCCGGCGTCCGGGATCCAGCGCCGCTGTGGGCGCGGACGCCCAGGTCGCCCGGGCGGCGCGGTAGGGCGTCACGGGCAGCCGGCACTCCTGGGCGATGGCGGCCAGGCGCTCGGCGTCGGCCTCCGGCTCGTCCGCCGCCAACGTGGCGAACAGGTCCTCGTCCTCGGGAAGGAGGTCGGCGTGGACCCACCCGCCGCCGGGAACCTCCCGGGGCGGGCGGATGTCGGGCGCGTCGCCGACGAACAGTGGCAGCAGGAGGTGCGCGAGCACCGCCGGCTCCACCACCTCCCACGCCGTCCCGGTGAGCACCGACGCCGCCTCGGCCGCCCGGCGGGCGTAGGCGACCGCCAGCGACGCGGTGCCCGGGGGCATTCCGATGTCGAATCGCCGGTGCTCCACCGCGTGCACGGTACGAGGACGGACGGGATCGTCCGCGATCATGACACCGCTGTCAGTTCGGTGGAGGAGCAGGTGCCATGGATGAGAAGGTGAGGCAGGACTTCATTCGGCGGGCCACGGAGTTCCTGGAGGCCAACGCGTCCCGCCGCGTGGACGCGTCCGAGGACTTCGAGTGGGGCAAGGGACCCGATGACATCCGCCTGCTGGGAGGCAGCGACCCCGAGCACGAGGAGGAGCGCCTCGCTGCGGCCGCAGCATGGCGGGCCAAGGCCTTCGACGCCGGCTTCGCATGGGCGGGTGGGCCGAAGGAGTACGGCGGTGGTGGCGGCGACCCGGAGCTCAACCACCTGTGGCGAGAGCTCGAGGCCGAGTTCGACGTCCCGGATCAGAGCCCGTGGAACGTCGCGTGGGACATGGTCGGTCCGGCCGTGCTCGCCCACGGCAGTGAGGACCTCAAGCGCCGCTTCCTCAAGCCGATCTACCGCGGGGAGCTGCTGTGCTCCCAGTTGCTCAGCGAACCCGAGGCCGGTTCGGACCTCGCCGGTCTCAAGACCCGGGCCGTGCGCGACGGCGACGAGTGGGTCGTCAACGGGCAGAAGGTGTGGAACTCCTACGCCCACAAGGCGAAGATCGGCCAGCTCCTCGCACGCACCGATCCCGATGCGCCCAAGCACCAGGGCCTCACGATGTTCCTGCTGCCGATGGACACGCCGGGTGTCGAGGTGCGGCCGCTCAAGCAGATGACCGGCGACGCCGAGTTCAACGAGGTGTTCCTCACCGACGTCCGTGTCCCGGATGCCAACCGCGTCGGCGAGGTCAACGGCGGGTGGAAGGCGATTCTCACGACCTTGATGTCGGAGCGGGCGTCGGTGGGTGCCGGCGCCGCGTCGCGCGGCGTGAGCCCGGCGCGCAAGCTGATGGAGCTGGCCCGGTATCTCGGCAAGCACACCGACCCGGTGATCCGCCAGAAGCTCGCGGAGGTGTACATCGCCGACTTCCTGATCCGCAAGGTGGCCCAGCGCGCCGACGACCTGCGGGCCGCGACCGGTTCCGAGCGCGGTGCCGAGGGCTCGATCCTCAAGCTGCTCGGCTCGAAGCAGAACTACCGGATCGGGGAGCTGGCGGCGGAGCTGCTCGGTCCGAAGTTCGCCGCCGACACCGGCGAGTGGGGGACGTTCTCGTGGTCCCGGTTCCTGTGCGGTGCCCCAGCGATGCGCATCGCCGGTGGGACCGACGAGATCCAGCACAACATCCTGGGCGAGCGGGTGCTGGGGCTGCCGCGCGAGCCCCGATAGGTCAGACTGCGCCCGTGGCGCGCTACGACGACATCGCCGACCGCCTCGAGGCCATCGCCGCCGACCTCGACGAGGCATCGTTCGACCTGCTCCAACAGGCGATGGCGGACGGGGCGACGGTGCGGCCGAAGGCCGACAAGACGCTGACCCAGGCGCGGCGGGCCGTCGAGAAGGCGGTGCAGCTGCTGCGCTCCATCGAGGAGTGACCGCCGCGCCGGTCAGGTCAGCAGCTGGTCAACCGGCGCGTAGTCGTCGGTGAGGACGGGTGCGCCGGCGACGAACGCGTCGAGCGCATCGCCGGTGAGCACGACGTCGTCGGCGCCGCGTGCGGCCAGCTGCTCGCCGAGCTCGGTGAGGGGAAGCGGTGCGTTGCTCGCGATCACGATCGTGTTGCCGCCGCTGGTGGCGTCGAAGCGGCGCGCCGGGCCGAGGGCGGCCACGTGCTCGAAGACGGCCCGCATCGTTGCGATGTCGGCACGCAGGAAGCGCATCGAGGGGCGGTCGATGATGTTCTGGGCGTAGATCCCGTCCTCGGTGAGCACCCGGGCGATGTCGGCGACGAACTCGCGGGTGGCGAGGTGGTAGGGCACGGCGCGGCCGCCGAAGGCGTCGCCGATCACGAGGTCGGCGCTCGAGGTGTCGATGCTGCGCAGGTGGGTGCGGGCGTCGCCGGTGCGGACGCGCAGCCGGTCGTGCGTGACCAGGCCGAGCTCCTCCTCGGCGATGCGCACGACGCCGGGGTCGAGCTCGAGGACCAGGCTGGTGGACCCGGGGCGGGTGGCCTCCAGGTAGCGGGGGAGCGTGAAACCGCCGCCGCCGAGGTGCAGGGCGGCGAGCGGCTCACCCGCGGGCGCCATCGCGTCGACGACGTCGCCGAGCAGCTTCGTGTAGTTGAACTCGAGGTGGGTCGGGTCGTCGAGGTCGACGTACGCGTGGCGGAGGTCGTCGAGCCACAGGATCCGGCCCGACGGGCGGGCATCGTCGACCTCGACATCGGCGCAGTAGTAGGCGGTCTCGATGTCGCAGGGGCTGCCGGCGAGGACGGCGGCGCCGCTGGCGACGACCGCGAGCACCGTGCCCGCCACGACGATGGCGCCACGTCCGAGGGACGGGCGGGCGAGCCACAGGGCGATGCCGGTTGCCGCGAGCAGGCCGCCGAGGACGAGCACGACCGGGGTGGTGGGGAACTCGGCGACGAGGATGAAGCCGGTGCCGAACACGCCCACCAGCGAGCCCGCGGTGCCCAGCGCCTCGACCCGGCCGACGACGCGCCCGGTGTGGCCGATGTCGCGCAGCTGCGCCTTGACCGTGAGCGGGCTGACCGCGCTGAGGAGGGCCGAGGGGAGGAAGAAGGCGAGGCCGGCGAGGGTGACGATGGTGGGCGGGCTCGACGCGTCGGCGCCGGGCCCGATCGTGCGGATGATCGGCACCGCCGCGATGGCCGTGCCGCCGCCGAGGGTCAGGGCGACGGGGAGGAGGCTGCGCGGATCGATGCGGTCGGCGAGGCGGCCGCCGACCCACGTGCCGGTGGCGATGCCGGCGAGGACGACCCCGATGATCCCGGTGAAGGTCTCGAGCGACACGCCGACGTAGGGCGCCATCAGCCGGCCAGCGAGGGTCTCGAGCACGAGCACGCTGCCCGAGGCGAGGAACACGAGCGCACCAGCGAGCGGGGCATGCATGAGCCGGGACCGTACCGGCACCCCGTGATCCCGGCCGGGCAGATGCGCGTTCGCGCACCGGCGTGCGGCCGGTCGGTGCGTAGTGCGCGAACGCGAGGCGCGGGGAAGGTGGCGTCGACGCGTTCGCGCACGAGTGATCGGCCGGCCGACCACTGCCGCACAAACGCGAGGAAGCCTCGGTGACCAGGGCAGATGCCGGCCCCGGCGCGCCCGGTCAACGGATCGTCGCGTTCGCGCACTGGCGCGCGGCAGGGCGATCGCCAGTGCGCGAACGCGAACCAGGGCGCGGCCGTGAGGTCCCGTGAGGTCCGCGTTCGCGCAACGGCCACCGGCAGGGCGGCGGCTGCTGCGCGAACGCGGACGGGGGACCGTCAGTCGGCGCGGATGCCGGTGCCGCGGAAGTCGGGCTGACCGCGCAGGGACCAGTGGAAGCCGGCGATCCCCTGGACACCGCCGAGCAGCGTGGTCGGCTGGGAGATCCAGATCTGGCCGGCCTCCTCCACGACCGCGGCCATCATGTCCTTCAGGATCTCCGCCCGCTCCTCGTCCGGGCGCGGCACCAGCGACTCCTCGTACAGCTCGGAGACCGCCGGGATCGTGTGCCCGCCCGGATTCGAGTTCGCCTCCTCGGTGAAGTACAGCTGGACGAGCATCGACGGATCCGTGCGCCCTGGCGTCGAACCGACCACCATGTCGCCGATCTTGTCGTTGAAGAACGTCGACGCCGTCTGTGACGCGTCCACCGGGATGAAGTTCGTCTCGATCCCGATCTCGGCGAACTGCGCCTGGACGATCTGGGCGATCGTCTGCGACGTGGTCAGGCTCGGCACCAGCAGGTCGAAGCTGAACCCCTCCTCGAGCCCGGCCTCGGCCATCAGCTGCCTCGCCTTCTCCGGGTCGTACGGGTAGTAGTCGTCGTACCCCTCCACATACCCGAGCTCGAAGTCGGGGGAGTAGAACTGCGACGACGCGTGGCCGTAGCCGTTGAACGCCACGTCGACGATCGCCTGGCGATCCACCGCATGGTTCATCGCCTGGCGCACGAGCTTGTTGTCGAAGTGCGCCCGGGTGCGGTTGAACTGCAGGTGCTGGTTCGTCGTCGTGAAGAACTGCTCGGTCGCCAGGCCGGCCTCCTGGGCCTCGGGGAACGTCTGGCCGTCGAGCAGGGCCAGGTCCAGCTCGCCCGACCGCAGGGCGTTGAGGCGAGTGAGCGGCTCGGCCTGGGCGACGATCTCGAGGCGGGCGAGCTTCACCCACTCCGGGTTCCAGTACTCCTCGAACGGTTCGAGCACGGCCCGGTCGCCGGGTCGGTACTCGACGACCCGGTACATGCCCGCGCCGACCGGGTGCTCGGGCAGGTCCGGGTCGTCGATCGCCTTGGGCGAGACCATCATCCCCGGGCGGTCGGCGAGGATGCGCGGCAGCGTCGCCGCCGGCTGGTTGAGGATCAGCTTCGCCGTGTACTCGTCGATCACCTCGACGCTGTCCACCGCGGCGAGCAGCGGGGCGACGGCCGAGCCCTCGACGGTCTTGGCCCGCTCGATGTTGATCTTGACCGCGTCGGCGTTGAACGGCTCGCCGTCCTGGAACGTGACGCCCTCGCGCAGCGTGAGCTGCAGTGCCATGTTGTCGTCGACGAACTCCCAGTCCGTCGCCAGCCCCGGCACCAGCGCGGCGTCGGGCATCTCGATGATGAGCGGGTCGTAGATCGGCGCCAGCCACACGGTGTCCTGGGACAGCGACGTCTTGTGCGGGTCCAGGCCCTGTGACGGCGAGAGCGCGTAGCCGAAGCGGATGACCCCGTTCGGGTCGTACTCCTCGGCGGGTGTCGACAGCTCACCGTCGCCGCCCAGGTGTTCGTCCGCACCAGCGGCGGTGGTGCCGCCGGTGGCGGGCTCGTCGGTGCCCGACGTCGCGTCGCTCCCGGACGTTCCGGTGGTGTCGATGGTGTCGGTCGTGTCGGAGGGTGATGTCGCGGGCGCCTCCGTCGGCGACGTCGCGGCATCGTCGTCGTCCCCGCCGCACGCGACGAGGAGGGCGCCGACGACGGCCAGTCCGACGAACCGGCGGACGCGACCGCGGACCGCGGGCTTCGTGTGCATCGCGGGACGATCGCAGCTGTGACACTCGACATACGAGTCGAGCCGTCCGCGTGGGCGGTGCCTCGTCCCGCGGTGGGACCGTCGTCAGCTCACGGGTCGTGCTCGGCGCCGACCACGAACTCGTTGACCGCGTCGATCAGGGCGCGCAGGTCTCCGCTGCGGTGGCCCCGGAACACGAACCGGATCCGCGGCAGGTCGACGTGGTCGCCGTGCCGGCGCTCGATGTCGAACGGCTTCGCCCGCTCGATGCGCCCGCGGGCGACGAGGTGGCCGAAGCGCTCGTTGAGCTCGGCGATCTGGGCGTCCGTCGGCTCGTGGCGGAGGCGCACGACGAGGTGATCGCCGACGTAGCGGATCGAGTGGTAGTTGGCGTAGAAGCGCTCGATCTCCAGCGCCGCCGCCTCCACCGAGCTCGTCACCAGGTAGAGGCTGCGATCGCCTGGCGCGACGAACCCACCGGCGATCAGGCGATCGGCGATCATCTGGTCGATCAGCGACCAGAACGGCGCGTCGGGCGGGTCGAGCAGCACGATCGGCACCGGCAGGCCCTTGCCGGTCTGGGTGAGCGTGAGCAGCTCGAACGTCTCGTCGAGCGTGCCGAAGCCACCGGGCAGGCACACGAACGCCCGGCTCTCCTTGACGAGCATCAGCTTGCGCGTGAAGAAGTAGCGCATCGCGACGTACTTGTCGTCGCCGGCGATCACCGGGTTGGCGCCCTGCTCGAACGGGAGCCGGATCGCCACGCCGATGCTCTGCTCGCGCCCGGCGCCCTCCATCGCCGCCTGCATGATCCCCGGGCCGGCACCCGTGACGACCATCCAGCCGCGTGCGGCGAGTGCGGCGGCGATGCGGGTGGCCTGCTCGTACAGCGGGTCGTCCGGCTTGGTCCGCGCCGAGCCGAACACCGTGACCTTCGGGATGTCCCGGTACGGCGCGAACACGGAGAACGCCTCGCGCATCTCGGTCATCGCCGCGCCCGCGATCTTCAGGTCGAGCGCATCGGGGCGATCGGTCAGCAGACCGATCGCGCCCTCCAGCAGCTGCTGGGCGAGGCGGCGGTCGACGGGGACTCCGAGGGCATCGGTGACCTGGTCGATGACCTGTTGGACGAGCGCGGCGACATCGAGGCCCGACGCGCCCTCGGCTGCCGTCGTCACCTCACCGGCCGGTGAGCTCGGCGGCCTTCGCCTCCAGCGTGGCGAGCAGCTCGTCGAAGCTCTTCTGGAAGCTGGCGACGCCCTCGCGCTCCAGCACGGCGGCGACGTCGGACATGTCGACACCGACCTCGGCGAGCTGCTTCCACACCGCGTCGGCCTCGTCGACGTCGGCATCGACCCGGCGGGCGAGCGTGCCGTGGTCGGTGAACGCCTGGATCGTGGCGTCGGGCATCGTGTTGACGGTGTCCGGACCGATCAGCTCGTCGACGTACAACGTGTCCGGGTAGGCCGGGTTCTTCGTCGACGTGCTCGCCCACAGCGGCCGCTGCACCCGCGCGCCCTTCGCCGCGAGCGCCTCCCAGCGCGGCCCGGCGAAGGTCTCGCGGAACAGCCGATAGGCGAGCTTGCCCTGGGCGACGGCCGCCTTGCCGCGCAGGGCCAGCGCCTCGGACGTGCCGATCGCCTCGAGCCGGCGGTCCACCTCGGTGTCGACGCGGGAGATGAAGAAGCTGGCGACGCTCGCCACCGTCGACAGATCGGCGCCGGGCGTCTCGGCGTAGCGCTCCAGCCCGCGCAGGTAGGCCTCCATCACCGCTCGATAGCGGTCGAGGCTGAAGATCAACGTGACGTTGATGTTGCGCCCCTCGGCGATCATCTGCTCGATCGCCACCAGGCCCTCCTCGGTGCCCGGGATCTTCACCATCAGGTTGGGCCGGGCGATCGTCTCGTGGAGCTCGCGTGCGGCGGCCTCGGTGGCGGCGGCGTCATGGGCCAGCGAGGGGTCGACCTCGACGCTGACGAAGCCGTCGGTACCGCCGCTCGACTCGAACAGGGGCTCGAAGATCGTGCAGGCGTCGGTGATGTCCTTGGTGACGAGCGCCCAGTAGTCGTCGACGATCGCGCCCGAGCCGGCGATCTGGCGGTACTGCTCGTCGTAGTCGGCGGAGTCGGCGATCGCCTTCTGGAAGATCGTCGGGTTCGACGTCAGCCCGCGGATGCCCCCGTCGCGCAACGAGGCCAGCTCGCCGGAGGTGAGGTAGCCGCGCTTGAGGTTGTCGAGCCAGGGGCTCTGGCCGAACTCCTCGTACAAGCGGATCAGTCGTTCCATCTGCGACACCTCCAGCGTCACGAGCTCCTGGTCACGTTCTATCTGCGAGGGCGCGCGCCCGCTCGACGACGTGATCGACGTTGATGCCGAGGCGGCGCAGCACCTCGTCGCCCGGGGCGCTCACGCCGAAGCGGTCGACGCCGATGGCGTCGTCGGCGTAGCGCTCCCAGCCGAACGTCGTGCCGGCCTCGACGGACAGCACCGGGACGCCCGGCGGTAGCAGCTCGTCGCGGTAGGCGCGACCCTGTCGCTCGAACCGGTCCCAGCTCGGCAGGCTCACGACGCGGGTCGGCAGCCCGTCTGCGGTGAGGCGCTCGGCGGCGTCCAGGGCGACGGCCACCTCGCTGCCGGTGGCGACGATGACGAGCGCCGGCTCCGGGACGTCGGCGACGACACCGGCGCCGCGCTCCACGGCGCTGCCGTCGGTACGGACCGGCACGCCCTGGCGGGTGAGGACGATCGCGGTCGGGCCGTCGTCGTGCTCGACCGCGGCACGGAACGCCGCCGCTGTCTCGTTGGCGTCGGCCGGGCGGATCACCTGCAGGTGCGGGATCGCCCGCAGCGTCGCGAGGTGCTCGACGGGCTGATGCGTGGGGCCGTCCTCGCCGACACCGACCGAGTCGTGGCTGAACACGAACACCACCTTCGCCTTCGACAGCGAGGCCAGGCGCACGGGCGGGCGCATGTAGTCGAGGAACACGAAGAACGTGCCGGTCACCGGCAGGATCCCGCCGTGCATCGCCATGCCGACGGCGGCGGCGCCCATCGCGTGCTCGCGGACGCCGTAGTACACCTGGCGGCCGCCCGGCGTCTCGGCGCTCTGACGGCCGGCAGCGTCGGGCAGCTTGACGCCGGTGTTCCCGGTGAGGTCGGCGGCGCCCGAGACGAGGCCGGGGAAGTGGTCGCACACGGCGCCGAGCACCTTGGCCATCGCCTGACGGGTGGCGATCTTCTCGCCCTGCTCGAACCGCGGCAGTGCGTCCTCCCAGCCCTTCGTGCCGGTGCCGCGCCAGGCCGCATCCCACGCCGCCCGCTCCTCGCCGTCGAGCGACTCGAGCGCCTCCTGCCACCGCTGCTTGGTCTCCCGGACCCGTTCGGCGACGGCCTGGCGGTAGGCGCTGACGACCTCGGGCGGCGACCAGAACGGCTCGTCGGGGATGCCCATGACCTGCTTCGTGCGGGTCACGTCCTCGGGCGTGAACGGGTTGGCGTGCGCCGCGGGGTCGTCGGTGTGGTCGGGTGAGGGGGCGCCGATGTGCGAGCGCAGGACGAGCAGGGTCGGGCGGGTCTCGTCGGCGCGCGCGGCGACGAGGGCCGCCTCCAGGGCGTCGCAGTCGTCGGCGATCTCGCCGAGGTACTCGACGTGCCAGCCGTATGCGGCGAAGCGCTCGCCGACGTCGTCGGACACGGTGAGGTCGGTGGTGCCGTCGATCGTCACCCGGTTGTCGTCGAAGACGCAGATCAGCCGGCCGAGGCCGAGGTGCCCGGCCAGCGATGCCGCCTCGTGGCTGACGCCCTCCATGAAGCAGCCGTCGCCGGCGATCACCCACGTGTGGTGGTCGACGAGCTGGGGACCGAAGCGCTCGCGCAGCACGCGCTCGGCGATCGCCATCCCGACGGCGTTGGCGAACCCCTGTCCCAGCGGACCGGTGGTGACCTCGATGCCCGGCGTGTGGCGCGCCTCGGGGTGGCCGGGTGTGCGCGACTCCCACTGGCGGAAGGCCTGGAGGTCGTCGAGCTCCAGGCCGTAGCCGGCGAGGTACAGCAGCGAGTACTGGAGGATCGAGGCGTGGCCGTTGGAGAGGACGAACCGGTCGCGGTCGGGCCACGTGGGGTCGGCCGGGTCGTGCTTCATCACCCGGCTGTAGAGCACGTGGGCGAGCGGGGCGAGGGCCATCGCGGTGCCCTGGTGCCCGCTGTTGGCCCGCAGCGGAGCGTCCATGGCGAAGCCACGGATCATCGAGATGGCCTGGGCTTCGATGTCAGGCGCGAGGGGAGACGGCATCGGTTGCGACCCTACCCAACAGGTGCCGCAGCGACCCCCAAGCGCTCGGCCGGCCGCGTTTGTTCACCGGGACGTCCTCGGGCGCGCGTCGGTGCGCGAACACGAGCGGTCCCGCGTGGTCGGGTGCGTGTGTGTTCGTTGCCGCGCGGCTCGGCGCGCGTCGGTGCGCGAACGCGGGATCGGTGGATCGTCGGCGCCGGCGACCTACGGCTCAGGCGGGTGGGAGGAGCGTGAACGGCACCGTCAGCCACGGGCCGCGGTCGATGCGGCAGTGGGCGAAGACCTGCCCGTAGTCCTGGAACTCGAGCTCGCCGCGCACCAGCCGGTACGTGAACTTGCCCGGCTCGACGGTGAACGGGCTGACGTTGCGGGCGACCAGGTCGTCGTCGGTGAGCGGCGTGTCGGGATCGTCGCTGCGCCGGAACACCACCTCGAACACGCCCTGTCCCGAGTCCTGGGGCGGGCAGTAGATCAGCGCGACGAGGTGCGGCGCGATCGTGAGCGGCACGGGCCCGGGCGCCGCCATCGAGAACATCGCCCCGGTGAGGTCGATGCGCGTCGACGGACCCGGTGCCTGGCGCAGCTGGAAGTTCTCCACGAACAACGCCGACACGATGTGCATGGCGAGCGAGGGTACCGAGCCCGCGCCGGGCGGCGTGGCCGTGGCCAGCGCGGATCGGAGCAAGGTCGTTGGCACATCGGCGGCGGAGCGGCTATGCCATGGGGCCAGCACATGTGCCGTCACCACTGAAAGGGACCACCCAATGGCTTTCACCCTGCCGGAACTGCCGTACGACACCTCGGCCTTCGGGAACGTGCTGTCGGCCGAGACGTTCGAGTACCACTACGGCAAGCACCACAAGGCGTACGTCGACACGCTGAACGGGATGCTCGAGCCGGGGGACGAGGGAAAGTCCCTCGAGGAGATCATCATGAGCTCCGAGGGCAAGAAGTTCAATCAGGCCGCCCAGATCTGGAACCACAACCTGTACTGGGTGTCCATCACGCCCAACGGTGGTGGCCAGCCGACCGGGGCGGCGGCCGACGCGATCCGCGAGTCGTTCGGCTCCTACGACGCCTTCCGCGAGCAGTTCAAGACGTCGGCCGTCGGCCAGTTCGGCTCCGGGTGGACCTGGCTGACGTTCGACAACGGCAAGCTCGAGATCATGTCGACGAGCAACGCCGACCTGCCGATGAAGCACGGCAAGACGGCGGTGCTGACCTGCGACGTGTGGGAGCACGCCTACTACATCGACTACCGCAACGCGCGTCCGAACTACGTGGACGCCTTCCTCGACAAGCTCATCAACTGGAAGCTCGTCGAGGACGCCGTCAGCTGAGCGCCGCCGACGGTCGTTGACCGACCGGGGGGTGGGCGACGCGGGACACCGCGCCGCCCACCCCTCGTCGCGTCCGGGTGCCTGCATCCCGCGTTCGCGCACCGGCGGTCGCTCCACCGCGCGCCACTGCGCGAACGCACACCACGCGCCCGGAGGGGCGGCGATGTGGCGTTCGCGCAGGAGGCGATCACCGGCCGGGGCCGTTCGCGCGAACGCGCACGTCGCGCGCTGGCAGCGGCTCCGACCGTCGCGTTCGCGCAGCACCGCGCGCCGGGCGGCCGGGCAGTGCGCGAACGCGAGCAGCGGGGTCAGGCGGCGCGGGCCCGGCTGGGGGTGCGGGCCGCCGAGGTGAGGCGCAGCTCGCTCAGGCGGACCTTCGCCAGGCGCAGCCAGGTGAGCGCCTTGATCACCCACCAGCCCGGGTCGATCTCGTACCAGCGGTGCGACAGCTTCGCCGACGTGGGGGCCGCGTGGTGGTTGTTGTGCAGGCCCTCACCGGCGGTGATGAACGCCAGCCACTGCAGGTTGCCCGCCGAGTTGTCGTAGGGCCGGCGGCCGAAGTGGTGGCCGATCGCGTTCACCGCGGCGGACCCACCCAGGTACACGTTGAGGTGGACGAACGCGGCGAGCAGGCCGACCTGCCAGCCGAACGCGAGGACCAGGATCGCCACGCCGATGCCGAGGCCGAACAGGGCCCGGTCGTAGAACAGGCGATCGGCCTTGGTCTGCGGGAGGTCCTTCGCGTAGCGGGCGAGGGTCTCGGGGTTGTTGGCCTCGCGCCGGTACATCATCACGTTCTGCAGCTGGACCTTGACCCAGCCGTGCAGCACGGGGGAGTGCGGATCCCCCTCGACGTCGGTGAAGGCGTGGTGCTTGCGGTGCACCGCCACCCACTGACGGGGGCGGATGCCGGTGGTCACCCACACCACGAAGCGGAACACGTGGCTCACCGCCGGGTGCAGGGTCAGCGCCCGGTGGGAGAGCGCACGGTGGAGATAGACGGTGGTGGCCACGTTGGCGAGCAGGGAGACCCCGACACCGACCGCCAGTGCGAGGAGGATCGTTTGCAACATCGTCTGCACCCTATCACAGACTACCTACTGGTCGGTAGGGGGAAATCCCGATACGGTGGTCACCCATGGCACGGGTTCACGAGGTCGACGCCCGCGCCGACACCGCGCACGCGGGCGCCGCCACTCGCTCCACTCGGGAAGCGATCCTCGACGAAGCCGTCACCTGCTTCGCCACCGCCGGCTACGAGGGCACGTCGCTCAACGACATCGCCGCCGGCGTCGGCATCCGCCGCCCCAGCCTGCTGCACCACTTCCCGTCGAAGGAAGCGCTGTACGGCGAGGTGTTCGAGCGCCTGCTGTCGGACTGGTTCAACCGCCTCGACGCGGCGATCGCGTCCGAGGCCGAGGGGTGGGAGAAGATCGAGCTGGTCCTGCGCGCCGGCTTCGCCTTCTTCGCCGACAACCCGGCGTACGTCCGGCTCGTGCGCCGCGAGGCGATCGACGGCGGCGCCCACCTCGGCATCGACCTTGCCGCCGTGCTGCGCCCGATGTTCGACCTGGCCGTCGAGTACCTCAACCGGGAGATGGACAAGGGCACGTTCCGGCGCCAGGACCCCGAGCAGCTGCTGATCACCGGCTACGGCGCGCTCTTGAGCTACTTCTCCGACGCCCCGTTCCTCGGTGGGATCCTGGACCGCGATCCGCTGGCGCCCGACGCACTCGAGCAACGCCTCGAGCACGTGCTCACGTTCTTCCGCTCCGCGCTCGTGCCCGCCGACCAGCTCGACGCCGACCGCCTACCTGACGGCTCGCCGGCGCCTCAGGCGGCCGAGCCGGCCCGGCCGACCGAACCGTGACCGGCCCCGGACGCGGATCAGACGCCGCCCCGGTCGCCTGCCTACAGTCCCGGCGATGCCGACGACGTCTCGCGCCGACCAGTTCGAGGAGCTCGACCCGGCGACCCGGGAGCGCTGGCTGACGTTCGGCCGGCCCGACGGCCAGGAGCACGCCACGTTCCCGCAGCTCCTCGGGCTGCGCGTCGAGGACGTCCGTCGCGACTACTGCCGGATGCGCCTCGAGTTCCGGCCCGAGCTGCTGCAGTCGGGCGGGGTGGTCCACGGCGGGGCGATCGCCGCCCTGCTCGACTCGGTGCTCGTGCCGGCGATCGGCGCCACGCTGCCGCCGGGGAGTCGCTACGCGACGGTCGACCTGCACGTCCAGTACCTGGAGGCGATCGTGGACGACGACGCCGTGGCCGAAGGGTGGATCGTGCGCCGCGGCAAGCGCATCGTCTTCGGCCAGGCCGAGGCGCGGGCTGCCTCCAGCGGGCGCCTCGTCGCCACCTGCGCACTCACCTACAACGTCAGCCTGCCCCCGGGCTGACGCCGAGCCGGCCGCGCCCCGGGCAGACCCGCGCGTATCAGTGGCCCTCTCATGCGCTCGTCATGTCGACGTCATGGTGCCGACCCGACGATGCATGACGCCCTGACGCACGGAATGGATGCCTGACGTGAGCCCGACCACCTCGAACCACCGCCCCGCGCCCGCGAACGGCGCCTCGACGGACCCCGCGACGCTCGTGAGCCGCGCGCTGCTCGCCAGCGCCCGCGAGCTCGATACCGCCCTCGGCACGACGTCGCCCCACGACCGTCGCCGCCACAAGGCCCTCGACCGGTGGTTCGCCGGCTACGCCGAGCAGCTCCGCCGCCACCTCCAGCTCGTCGACGCGCTCGTCCTGCCGGCGCTGAGCCGCCGCGGCGCCCTGCCTGCGGCCGACCTCGACGCACTCGCCGAGGACCACGCCTGGATCGACCAGCTGGTCTCCGATCTCGGCGACGCCCTCGGCGTGCTCTCGTTCGACCTCGGATCGGCCGCGTGGTGGCTGGGTCGCGCCCACGACCTCGCCGGGACGCTCGCCCACGTGCTGCAGGTCCAGTTCGGGCACGAGGACGAGCTGCTCACACCGCTTCTCGTCGACCACCTGACCGACGACGAGCTCGAGATGCTGCGCGTCGAGGTCGTCGACGCCGTGGCCAGCGGACCGGTGCGCTTCTCGCTGGCCTGGCTCCGCGCCCATGTCTCCACGGACGACTGGGCGGCGCTCGCGTCGTACACGTCGGCGGCCAGCCGCCTGCTGGGCCTGACGGCCCGGGGCGCCTACGCCCGCTCGGCGCTCGCCGCCCTGCGCTGAGCCCCGACACGGTCTCCGGGCGGGTTCCGTGCGCCCACCCGGAGCCGGGCGGGATCCGCTGCGTCACTGGGCGGATCCCGCCCGGCATGCGTGGCCACGGGACCGTGCGTCACTACCGTGTCGCCCCGATGTCCTCCCGCACGCTGTCCGAGTCGGAGTCCAAGCGCCTGCTCGCCGAGTTCGGCGTGCCGATCGCCACGGAGCGGCGCGCCACGTCGCCCGAGGAGGCAGTCGCCGCGGCACGCGAGATCGGGTTGCCGGTCGTCGCCAAGCTGAACGGTGAGCGCATCGCGCACAAGACCGAGCGCGGGCTCGTGCGGCTCAACCTCCCCGACGAGGCCGCCGTGCAGATCGCCGCACGCGAGCTGCTCGCCGCGGCGACCCCGGACGACGGCGACGTCGACGTCCTGATCGCCCCGATGGTGCGCGGCAACCGCGAGCTGATCGTCGGCCTGCTGCGCGACCCGCAGTTCGGCCCGACCGTGATGCTCGGCGTGGGCGGCATCCTCGCCGAGGCCGTCGCCGACGTCGTGTTCCGGCCCGCGCCGCTGGACGACGTCACCGCACGGGAGATGATCGACCAGCTGTCGACGCAGCGGTTGCTCGGTGCCTTCCGCGGCGAGGCACCCGTCGACCGGGACCGGCTCGCGGCCGCACTGCTCGCCCTCGGGCGGCTCGCCGCGGCCCGCGACGACGTCGCCAGCGTCGACATCAACCCGCTGATCATCACCACCGACGGCACGCCGGTGGCGGTCGACGCGCTCGTCGAGATCGGCGCCACGGCCTCGACGCGCCCGGCGGCCGCTCGGCCACGGCCGACGCCCGAGCAGTTCGCCGCCCTCTTCGAGCCGCGCGGGGTGCTCGTCGCCGGCGCCTCGTCGCACCCCGGCAAGTTCGGCTTCGTCGCCATGCACAACCTGCTCGTCAGCGGCTTCGAGGGTGCCGTCCACGCCACGAACCTCCAGGGCGAGGAGGTGCTCGGCGTGCAGACGGTGCGCGATCCCGAGGAGCTGCCCGAGGGCTCGATCGACCTCGTCATGGTCTGCACCCCGGCGAGCGCCAACCTCGAGCTGCTGCGGACGTGCGCCAGGAAGGGCGCCCGGGCGGCGTTCGTCACGTCGGCCGGCTACGGCGAGGCGGGGGAGGAGGGCAAGCGCGCCGAGGCCGAGCTGGTGGCGCTGTGCGACGAGCTCGGGATCCTGCTCGCCGGCCCCAACGGGCAGGGCGTCGTCAGCACGCCCGCCAAGCTCTGCGCCCAGATCGTCGCCCCGTACCCGCCACGGGGGCGCATCGGCGTGGCCAGCCAGAGCGGCAACCTCGTGTCGAGCTTCCTCAACCTCGCCCGAGCCAGCGGGGTCGGCGTCAGCCGCGCGATCTCCGCCGGCAACGCCGCGGCCGTCACCGTCGCCGACTACCTCGAGTACTTCGCCGACGATCCCGAGACGGCCGTCGGGCTGGCCTACGTCGAGGGGATCGGCGACGGCCGCGCGCTGTTCGAGCGGCTCGGTGCCGCCGCCGCCCGCAAGCCGCTCGTGCTGCTCAAGGGTGGCGCCACCGAGGGTGGGGCGCGTGCTGCGGCGAGCCACACCGGCGCCCTCGCCGCCAACGACAAGGTCTTCGACGGCGCCTGCCGCGCTGCGGGGATCACCCGCGCCCAGAGCGTGGAGGAGGCGTTCGAGGCCGCCGCCACGTTCGCCACGCAACCGCTGCCGCAGGGCCCGAACGTCGTCGTGCTGACCACCGCCGGCGGCTGGGGGGTCGTCACGGCGGACGCGATCACCCGGGATCCCGATCTCGAGCTCCTCGTCCTGCCCGACGACCTCCGTGAGGCGATCGACCGGCTGCTGCCACCGCGCTGGAGCCACAACAACCCCGTGGACTGCGCGGGTGGCGAGACGCGCGACACCATCCCCGACGTGCTCGCCCTGCTCGCCGCGCACCCGGACGTGCACTCGATCGTCTACCTCGGCATCGGCATCCAGTCGAACCAGGCACGGATGATGCGCGCCGGCCGCTTCTACCCCGACCACGGGCTCGAGCGCATCGTCGCCTATCACGAACGCCAGGACACCCGCTTCGCCGAGGCCGCTGCCGAGCTGAGCGAGCGCCACGGCAAGCCGATCCTGACGGCGACCGAGCTCGCCTACGCCGATCCCGACAACGCCGGGCCCAAGGCGGTGCGTGCCACCGGCCGGTTGTGCTACCCGAGTGGTCCCCGGGCCGTCACCGCGCTCGGGCACCTGTACCGCTACGCCCGCCACCGCGCCCGCCGCGCCACCGGATGAGCCCACGGCGGGCCCCGCAAGTCAACCCGATCCTCGTCCTGGTCGTGGTCGCCCTCGTCCCGGCGCTGGCGCTGTTCGCGGCCTGGCGGTGGGCCGACGGGCACGCCGAGGGTGCCGCGCCCCCGCCGACCACGAGCCTGGCCCCACCCCCACCGGCACCGCAGCTGACCACCCCACTCCTCTCGTTCCGCCGTGCCCCCGGCGTGCTGTCCCGGGACGTGAACCTCGACGCCTTCCGGGCCGCCGTCGAGGAGTTCGCTGCCACGATCGAGCCCCCGTCGTGCGTCGCCGTGTCCGTCGACGGGGTCCCCGTCGCGTCGGTGCGCGCCGACGTGCCGCTGATCCCGGCGAGCAACCAGAAGGTGCTCGTCGCGGCCGTCGCGCTCGAGGTGCTCGGCGAGGACTACACGTACACGACCGAGGTGCGCGCCACCGTGGCCCCCACCGGCGGCGTGCTGACCGGCGACGTGTACCTGGTGGGGGGCGGAGATCCGCTGCTGACGAGCTCGACGTATCCCACCCAGCACGACCCCAACCCGGTGACGTCGCCCACCTCGCTCGACGCGCTGGCCGACGCGATCGTGCAGGCGGGCGTGCGGCGCATCGAGGGGCGAATCGTCGGCGACGGGTCGCGCTACGACGACGAGTTCTACGCGCCGAGCTGGGTCAACGACATCCGCGGCATCGAAGCGGGGCCGTACGACGCCCTGCTCGTCAACGACGCACGCGTGACCGGGGACTCGCTGCGGGCGTCGGACCCCAACGTCGCCGCGGCCCGGGAGCTCGCCCAGCTGCTCGCCGCACGCGACGTCGTGGTCACGGGCGAGCCGACGTCCGGGACGACGCCGGAGGAGGCCACCACCGTGCTCGGGTCGGTCACGTCGGCGCCGATGTCCGCGGTCGTCGGCGAGATGCTGTCGACGAGCGACAACAACACCGCCGAGATGATCGTGAAGGAGCTCGGCGTGGCAGCCGGCGGTGGTGGTACGCGCGAGGCCGGGCTCGAGGTGATGCGGCGCACGCTCGCCGGGTGGGGGTTGCCGATGGACGGCGTGGTCCTCGACGACGGGTCCGGGCTGAGCAACGAGAACCGGGTGACCTGCCAGCTGCTCGTCGGCGTGCTCGCCCGGCACCGCCCGACCGATGCGCTCGGCGCGGGGCTCGCCGTGGCGGGGGAGAGCGGGACGCTGCGCGAGGTGTTCACCGACTCGCCCGTCGCCGGGCGGCTGCGCGCCAAGACGGGGACGCTCGGCAACGCGCCGTTCAACGCCGACCCGCCGGCCGTGAAGTCGCTCTCGGGGTACCTGCCGGTGGACGGAGGGAGCGCGGTCGAGTTCGCGCTCGTGCTCAACGCGGCCGGCACGCTGACCGACCAGAGCGTGTACCGGCCGATCTGGGATCGCCTGGCGCGGACGTTGGCGACCTACCCCAGTGGTCCGACGCCTGCCGAGCTCGCGCCACGCTGATCGGCTCGACGCGGCCTACCGTCGGGGCCGATGGCCGTGATGCCGATGTTCCCGCTCGGCACGGTCCTCTTGCCGGGAGCCGTGCTGCCCCTGCACGTGTTCGAGCCGCGCTACCGGCAGCTGGTCGCCGACTGCCTGACGGAAGGCGCCGAGCCGGAGTTCGGCGTCACGCTCATCGAGCGCGGCTGGGAGGTGGGCGGCGGGGACGTCCGGTCGAACGTCGGCGCCGTCGCCCGGATCGTGCGGGTGCAGCCGCTCGACGAGGGGCGCTTCGCGCTGGTGACGGTGGGGACGAAGCGGATCCGGGTGAACGCCTGGCTGCCCGACGACCCGTACCCGCTGGCCGACGTCGACGAGTGGCCGGACGAGGATCCCGACGTGCCCGGGCTGGCCGAGCGGGTCGCCGCGGTGACGGGTCGGCTGCGCCAGGTGCTCGCACTGGCGGTGGAGCTGGGCGACGTGCCGGCGGACGCCGTGGACCTGTCGTCGGTGGACCAGGACCCGCTGCTGGCCAGCTATCACCTGGCGGCGCTGTCGCCGCTCGGCCCGGCGGACCGCTACCGGCTGCTCTGTGCCCCGTCGCCGGCGGCCCGCCTCGACCTGCTCACCTCCGCCCTGGACGACGTCGAGGCGATGCTCCGCTTCCGCCTGACCCCCGGCCCGAGCTGACCCATCCGCGTTCGCGCACCGGTGCGCGGCCGGGCGCGCGCTGCTGCGCGAACGCGGGATGGACGGCAGTACGCACGGGATGGCCGGGTCGCGTTCGCGCACCGGTGCCCGGCCAGCCGCACGCTGCTGCGCGAACGCGGGATGGACGGCCGTGGGCAGAGGCTGTCCGGGTTGCGTTCGCGCACCGGTGCGCGGCCGGCCGCACGCTGCTGCGCGAACGCAAGGCTCCCCGGGTCCGCCGGGTGCTGCGTGATAGAACCTCCCCGATGACGGCAACCCAGTCGAGCCCCCCGCGGCGCGAGGACGAACCGACGATCGCCCAGGTCGTCGACCTGGTGAAGACCTACGCCAAGCAGGAGACGCTCGGCCCGCTGAAGGGTGCCGGCAGGTGGCTGGCGATGGGCGCAGCCGGTGCGGCGCTCCTCGGGCTCGGGCTGTCGCTCGTCATCCTGGGCGTGCTGCGCCTCGTGCAGACCGAGTGGGACCGCGCTGCACGCGGGTCGCTTTCGTGGCTGGCCTACCTCATCGCGCTGGTGGTGTGCGTGGCGCTCCTCGTCCTCACCCTGTCCCGGATCAACCGCGACTCCCTCGACCAGGAGCCGAACTGATGGCGAAGCGACCCGAGCAGGACACGAACCAGCGGATCACCCGCGACGACCTTGTACGCGGCTTTGCCGGGATCCAGCGCAGCCTGCAGAACCAGGTGGAGGAGCGGAAGTCGTCGCTGCTCACCATCGCCGGCGGTGTCGGGGTCCTCGTGCTGATCATCGTGTTCCTGCTCGGCCGGCGCAGCGGCAAGAAGAAGACGACGTTCGTCGAGATCCGGAGGGTCTGACGTGGCGCGTCGGCCCGGCTACCTCGCGCCCTCCGCGTGGGTCTTCCGCAAGAGCATGCGCGACGGGATCCTCGGTGACAGCCGTCTCTGGAAGGCGGTCGCCCTGGCGATCCTGCTGCGCCGTGCGTTCCGCAAGCTCATGGGGTCCGAGCCGGTGACGGTCGCCATCGAGCAGCTCAAGCCCGGCGAGACCATCGTGTTGCGAGGGGTTCGCTCCCGCAAACTGTCGCCGTGAAAGTCCTGCTGCGCAACCCGCGCCGGGAGATCGAGGTCCAGGGGCCGCGCACCGTGCGCGACCTCCTCGGTGAGCTCGGTCTCGACCGGGAGTCGCACCTCGTGATCCGCAACGGCACACTGGTGCCCGGAGATCAGCGGCTCGACGACACCGACACGATCGAGATCCGCCCCGTCATCTCCGGAGGCTGAACGTCCGATGTCGAAGTGCAGGGTGTGTCGTGAGCCGGCGATCATCGACCTCCCCCGGCACAACGCGCACTTCTGCGCGGAGCACCTCCAGCAGCTGTGCCGCCGCCAGGTCGAGCGGGCGATCTCGGACTTCGAGATGCTCCGGCCGGGGGAGCGAGTCCTCGTCGCCGTGAGCGGTGGGAAGGACTCGCTCGCGCTGTGGGACCTGCTGGTCGAGCTCGGCTACGAGGCCGACGGCCTGTACATCGGCCTCGGCATCGGCGAGTACAGCGACGTCAGCGGCCGCTATGCCCGCGCCTTCGCCGATCAGCGCGGTCTGAAGCTGCACGAGGTCGACCTGCGCGAGACGCACGGCTACGACGTGCCGACCGCGGCGAAGGCGACCGGGCGCGTGCCGTGCTCGGCGTGTGGCCTGTCCAAGCGGCACCTCTTCGATCAGGTCGCCCAGGAGGGCGGCTACGACGCCGTGGCGACGGGCCACAACCTCGACGACGAGGCCGCCGTGCTGCTCGGCAACACCCTTCGCTGGGACATCGAGTACCTCGCGCGGCAGTACCCGGTGCTGCCGGCCGGCAACGGCTTCCCCCGCAAGGTCAAGCCCTTGGTGCGCCTCACCGAACGAGAGACCGCCGCGTGGTGCATCGTGCGCGGCATCGACTACCAGGTGGAGGAGTGCCCGATGGCCGTCGGCAACCGGCACCTCGGTTACAAGGCGACGCTCAACGCCATGGAGGCGCGGTCACCGGGCACGAAGGCCTCGTTCTACCTGTCCTTCCTCGAGCAGATGGCCCCGGTGCTCGCGCCCTACCGGAAGACCGAGGTGGAGGCGCTGACCCCGTGCTCCCGGTGCGGTGCCCCCACGACGGGTGACGTGTGCGCGTTCTGCCGCCTCGTCGAGGTGTCGTCGGGGCACGAGCCGGTTCCCGTCGAGCTCGTCGCCCGGTCCCGCCGGCGGTGACCGCCCCGATGTCGCGTTCGCGCAGCACCGGCCGCCATCGCGCGCGCCGGTGCGCGAACGCGGGTCCGCCGGCACTCGCGTCGCCCGATCCGGCCAGGGCGAACCCGACTCCACTGCGGGTCCGGCCCCGGACCGGTCGCGTTTGTGCGCCCGGGACACGCCGGGCGGCGGCCAGTGCGCGAACGCGAGCCTTCCGTCGCCCCGCCGCCCGGATCCGCCTCGCGATCGTTCACGTCGTCGCCGGCACCGGAGCACCAGCGACCAATCGCACACATCCCCCGACCGCCACCCCATGAGCGCACCGTTCCGACCGGGCGAGCGGGTCCTCCTGCTCGACAGCAAGCGTCGCCGCTACCTCGTCCACCTCACCGAGGGCGGCGAGTTCCACTCGCACGCCGGGTACGTCCGCCACGCCGACATCGTCGGACGGCCCGAGGGGACCGTCGTCCGTTCGACCAAGGGGGCCGAGTACACGGTGCTGCGCCCGACCCTCGAGGACTTCGTCGTCGAGATGCCTCGGGGCGCCCAGGTCATCTACCCCAAGGACCTCGCGCCGATCGCCATGCTCGCCGACATCGGCCCCGGCGTGCGCGTCTTCGAGTCCGGCGTCGGCTCCGGCGCCCTGTCGATGACGGTGCTGCGCTGGGGTGCGGAGATCGTCGGCTACGAGCTGCGCGAGGACTTCGCCAACCGGGCGCGGGCCAACGTCCGCAGCTTCCTCGGGGATGAAGCGCTCGAGCGCTACCGGGTCGAGCTGCGCGACAGCTACGAGGGGATCGACGACGGACCCTTCGACCGGGTGCTCCTCGACCTACCGGAGCCCTGGCGGGTGATCCCGCACGCCGAGGAGGTCCTGCACCCCGGCGGGATCCTGGTCGCCTACACGCCCTCGATCATCCAGGCGGCCCGAGCGCGCGAGGCGCTCAAGGGACGCTGGATCGATGCCCGGACACTCGAGGTCCTGCACCGTGGGTGGCACATCGACGGCCAGGCGGTGCGACCCGACCACCGCATGGTCGCTCACACCGGGTTCCTGACCGTCGCGCGCTACCTCGGATCTCGCTGAGCGGAGCGCCGCGGGGAGCCCGCTGCGCGCGTCAGCCCGAGCTCAGGGCTCGATGTAGATGCACTCGCCGGGACACTCCTCGGCGGCCTCGATCACGGCATCGAGCTGGCCGTCGGGGATGTTGGCGAGCCCCTCGGCGCCCTGGGGGTTGCCCTTGGCCGCCGCGAAGATCTTGTCGCCCTCCTTGACGTAGGCGAGGCCATCGTCGAGCAGCGTGAACACGTCAGGGCAGATCTCCTCGCAGAGACCGTCTCCAGTGCAGAGGTCCTGGTCGATCCAGACCTTCATCGATTCGAAGCCTTTCGTCAGGGGTGCGAACTCCCGTCGACTTTACACGGCGAACGACGTGGAAACAGCATCGTCACGCGCCCGTCACGCCCGGGGCGGAACATGCCGCAGCATCGATCGAACACGGGTGTAGGTTCGTCCTCCAGAGCGACGGGAAGGAGCACGAACGTGCCCGAGTCAGGTGACGAGACCACCGAGGCCCTACGAGCTCAGGTCGCGGCGCTGAGCGAAGAGGTCGCCAACCTCCGCGCTCGCATGGCCGATGCCCCCAAGCGAGTGCGCGCCCTCGAGGAGCGACTGCTCGAGACCAAGGGCCAGCTGGCCCAGGCGGTCGCCCAGAACGAGAAGCTCAGCTACACGTTGAGGGAAGCGCGCGAGCACATCGCCGCGCTGCGTGAGGAGGTCGACAAGCTCACCCAGCCGCCGTCGGCCTACGGCATCGTGGTGGGCAAGAACGAGGACGGCACCGTGGACGTCCTCACCGGCGGCCGCAAGATGCGCGTGTCCGCCCATCCCGACATCGACCTCGAGCGCCTCGAGCGTGGCGCCGAGGTCGTCCTCAACGAGAGCTTCAACATCGTCCAGGCACGCAAGCCGGAGGGGGCCGGCGAGGTCGTGTCGATCAAGGAGGTCCTCGACGACGGCGTGCGCGCGCTGGTCGTCGGGCGCGCCGACGAGGAGCTCGTCTGCGAGCTCGCCGACGCGGTGCGTGGCATCCACCTGCGCCCCGGCGACACGATGCGCATGGACCCCCGCTCGAACCTGCTCCTCGAGAAGCTGCCCCGGCCGGAGGTCGAGGACCTGCTGCTGGAGGAGGTGCCGGACATCTCCTACAGCGACATCGGCGGGCTCGACGAGCAGATCGAGCAGATCGCCGACGCCGTCGAGCTGCCGTTCCTGCACCAGGAGCTGTTCGCCGAGCACCGGTTGCCGGCGCCGAAGGGCATCCTGCTGTACGGGCCGCCCGGCTGCGGCAAGACGCTCATCGCCAAGGCGGTGGCCAACAGCCTCGCCAAGAAGGTCGCCGCGGCGACCGGCGACGAGAAGGGTCGCAGCTACTTCATCAACATCAAGGGCCCCGAGCTGCTCAACAAGTACGTCGGTGAGACCGAGCGGCAGATCCGGCTGGTCTTCCAGCGCGCCCGCGAGAAGAGCGAGGAAGGCTGGCCGGTCATCGTGTTCTTCGACGAGATGGACTCGATGTTCCGCACCCGCGGGTCGGGGATCAGCTCGGACATGGAGTCGACGATCGTGCCCCAGCTGCTCGCCGAGATCGACGGCGTCGAGGGGCTGCGCAACGTGATCGTGATCGGGGCCACCAACCGGGAGGACCTGATCGACCCGGCGATCCTGCGACCCGGGCGTCTCGACGTGAAGATCAAGATCGAGCGACCGAACGCGGAGGCGGCGGCGCAGATCTTCGCTCGCTACCTGACCAATGACATCCCCATCGCCGAGGGCGAGAACATCGACGACATGATCAAGACGACCGTCGAGGAGATGTACCGGGAGGACGAGTCGAACCGGTTCCTCGAGGTCACGTACCAGAACGGGGACAAGGAGATCCTGTACTACAAGGACTTCGCGTCCGGCGCCATGATCGAGAACATCGTCCGGCGCGCGAAGAAGCTGGCGATCAAGCGGGTGATCAACGGCGGCGAGCGCGGGGTCCGGACCGAGGACCTCGTGGCCTCGATCAAGCAGGAGTACAAGGAGCACGAGGACCTGCCCAACACGACCAATCCGGACGATTGGGCGAAGATCTCCGGCAAGAAGGGCGAGCGGATCGTGTTCATCCGCACGCTCGTCAGCGACGAACGCGAGAAGGACCCGAAGGGCGGCCGCGCCATCGAGCGCGTCGCCACCGGCCAGTACCTCTGAGACGGTCGCGATTGGTCGCCGACGACCGGTCGGCGCCTCGTTGGTGCGCGAACGCGACCGTGCTCCTGGCAAACGCGCCTGAGTGTTCGGTGCGTCGGCGCCCACGTGGCGCCGACGCAGGATCGAGGCGGCCGGCGGGTCGTCTCGGCGTACCGGCGTTCCGCGACGCCTGAGTGGCCTCGCTGTCGTCGCTGTGCGGCTGCGGGGGAGCGTTTGGTCGCTGCCGACGCACCGCCGATGCGTCATCGAACAATCGCGGACGTGACACGCACGGACGGTCCAAGGTCCCTGAGTCGCCGCGCTTCGGGAGACGGCAGGTCAGCGGGGGAGACGCCAGGTCGCGGTGGCGCGGTCGTACACCGCGGCGAGATCCCGCTCGATCTCGGTGTCCGTCATGCGGGCCGTGAAGTGCAAGCCCCTCCAGCCCTGGCGCAGCAGCAGGTTCCGCTTGCGGACGTCGCTGTCGAGATCGGACGTCAACCGGTGGAAGCCGAAGCCGTCGCCCTCGATGTAGAGCTTCACGTCCGGGTAGGCGAAGTCGAGCCTCACCCGCGTTTCCCCGTCGCGCACCCAGTGCTGGCTGACGGGCGCAGGGAACCCCTTGCGCCGGATCACCCGGCGGATCCGCGTCTCGAGGGGCGATTCACCGGGATCGTCGCGATCGTCACGGGCGCCGACCACGATCCGCAGCACGCGCAGCGACCGTCCCGGCGCGGGTCGCAGCGAGGCGATCCGCTCACGCAGATCCGCGAGACGCAGCAGGCCGCGCCGGATCAGCTCGTCGACGAGCTTCCCGGTCCCGTCGACGCCGAGGCGCGAGCTCAGGTCGATCACGGTCCGCACGGGCGAGGTCACGAGCATGCCGGCACGGCGCTCGACGTCGCCGCGCTCCCACGCCCCGGAGCGATGGCCGCTGACGCCCTCGAGCCGGACGTGACGCGGCAGCGGCGCGGCGACCTCGATGCGCTCGCTGTCGCGGGCCCAGCGCGGGTGGACGGCCGGCGGCAGCTCGACGCCGTACAGGCGCGCCGCGCTGGCGTGGGAGAGCACCACCCGCTCGCCTGCTGCGATGCACGCCGTGCGCACCGAGCGCCGCCATGACGGCGGGACGCCGGCGATCTGCACCACGCCCCGCCGGCTCCGTCGGAACACGCCGCAGGCCCGGCGGCGGGCGATCTGCCCGAGACTGAGCCCGCACCGCATCGCCTGGGCGACCGTCACCACGCCGTCCTGGCGTTCGGCCAACGCGGCGAGGTCCACCGGTTCCTGGCCCGCGGCGGCTGCCGCCTCCGCCTCGAGATGAGCGAACGCCTCCTCGACTCTCACGGATCGCACCCCTCGCACCTCGCACAGCACTCGACGAGCCGGCGACGTACGCCGGCGACCACGGGGGAGTCGGTGGCCACGACGGTACGCGCGGGGTGTCACAGCGAGCTCGCCGGCACCTCCATTTGCGTTCGCGCAGCGCCGCGCGCCCCATGACCTCCTGGTGGACAATCGCGGGATTGCAACGTTGGAGGGGCGCGGACGTCGCTAGGGTCCACCCATGGCGCTGCCGAAGGTCTGCGGCATCGAGACCGAGTACGGCATCGTGGTGCGCGGTGCCGACAACAACCCGGTCTCGGCCTCCTCACTGCTGATCAACGCGTACGTCGCGGCGACGGCCAGCGCGCAACGTGGTCGCGTCGGCTGGGACTTCGACGACGAGCACCCGGCCAACGATGCCCGCGGGTTCTCGCTCGAGGACGTGATCGCCCCGGAGATCGAGACGACGCTGGTGAACGCCGTGCTGACCAACGGCGCTCGCTACTACGTCGACCACGCCCACCCGGAGATCTCGATCCCCGAGGTCGCCAACGCCTACGAGGCGGTGATCTGGGACCGCGCGGCCGAGGAGATCATCCGCCGCAGCATGGTGCTCGCGTCGGCCAAGCTCAGCGCGACCGCGGACGGGCCCGCCGAGGTGATCGTCCACAAGAACAACTCCGACGGCAAGGGCAACAGCTACGGCTGCCACGAGAACTACCTGCTCGCCCGCGACGTCCCCTTCGGGCGGATCGCCGCCCAGATCACCCCGCACTTCGTCACCCGCCAGATCTTCGCCGGGGCCGGCAAGGTCGGCTGCGAGGCGCCGGGCGTGACCAACGACCAGGTCCCGTACCAGCTCTCCCAGCGCGCCGACTTCTTCGAGGAGGAGGTCGGCCTCGAGACCACCCTCAAGCGGCCGATCGTCAACACCCGCGACGAGCCGCACTGCGACGCCCAGAAGTACCGGCGGCTGCACGTCATCGTCGGCGACGCCAACATGAGCGAGGTCGCCACGTACCTCAAGGTCGGTACCACGGCGATCGTGCTGTCGATGATCGAGGACGACGCCCTCGGCGACGACTGGCTGCTCGGCAACCCGGTGGCCGCGATCCGCCAGGTGAGCCACGACCCGACGCTCACGCGCACGATCATGTTGCGCGACGGCCGCCGGGCCACCGCCCTCGAGATCCAGTGGGGCCTCCTCGAGCGGGCCCACAAGTACGAGCAGCTGCACGGGCTGGCCTGCGTCGGCGAGGAGATCGGCCGCGACATCCTGCGCCGCTGGGAGCAGGTCCTCACCGGGCTCGAGCACGATCCCCCCTCGGTCGCCCACTGGGTGGACTGGCTCGCCAAGCGGCGCATCGTCGAGGGCTATGCCGAGCGCCACGGCATCGAACCGGGCTCGTCGCGCTTGAAGGCGATCGACCTGCAGTACCACGATCTCCGGCCCGACAAGGGCCTGGCTCAGCGGGCCGGCCTCGAGGTCCTCGTCGACCCCGCTGACGTGGAGCACGCAGTGACGAACCCTCCGACGAGCACCCGGGCGTATTTCCGCGGCCGGTGCCTGGCCAAGTACCCCGAGTCGATCGTGGCGGCGAACTGGGATTCGATCGTGTTCGACGTGGGCCGGGAACCGCTGCGGCGAGTTCCCATGATGGAGCCGCTACGCGGAACAGCAGACCACGTGGCTAGGTTGATCGACGGGAGCGACAGCGCCGTCGAGCTCCTGGAACGCCTCGGTTCGTAGGCGGGACCGGACGACGGCAAGGAGGCGCCAAAGCAGGATGGCCGAACAGACCCGGAAGCAGAAGACCACCACCTCTCGCACCACGGACGAGGCGGTCGTCGAGGAGGCGGCCCCGGCGGTCTCCGAGAGCGGCGAGAAGCTCAAGGCGGAGCTCGACGACCTGCTCGACGAGATCGACGAGGTCCTGGAGACGAACGCGGAGGACTTCGTGAAGTCGTACGTCCAGAAGGGCGGTCAGTAATCCTCCATGGCGATGCCGTTCTTCGCCCCGGGTGACGACCCGGGGCCCAGCTTCCCGGAGCTGCTGCGGCGCGTCGGCGCGGCTCCACCCACCCTGAACATGTCGTCCGACGCGCTCGGCCCGGTGCCGCATGCCACGACCTGCGTGGCAATGCGCTACGCGGACGGGGTCGTGATGGCGGGCGACCGTCGCGCCACGGCGGGCAACCTGATCAGCCATCGGGCCATGGAGAAGGTCGTCGAGGCCGACCGGTACAGCGGTGTGGCCATCGCCGGTGTCGCCGGCGTGGCGATGGAGATGGTCCGCCTCTTCCAGCTGCAGCTCGAGCACTACGAGAAGGTGGAGGGCACGCCGCTCAGCCTGGAGGGCAAGGCGAACCAGCTCTCGATGCTGATCCGCGGCAACCTGCAGTCGGCGATGATGGGCCTGGCCGTGGTGCCGATCTTCGCCGGCTACGACGAGCTGCGGCAGATCGGGCGGCTCTGGGACTTCGACGTGACGGGCGGGCGCTACGAGGAGCGCGAGTACGTCGCGACGGGCTCGGGCAGCCTGCACGCCGGCACGGTGGTGAAGGTCGGCTGGCGTCCCGGGCTCTCCCGTGACGAGGCGATCGACCTGGCGTGCCGGGCGCTGTGGGAGGCGGCCGATGCCGACTCGGCGACCGGTGGCCCTGACGCGCTGCGCGGCATCTACCCGATCGTCGCCACCATCACGGCGGAGGGCTTCGTGCGGGTGAGTGACGAGGAGCTGGCCGAGCGCTACGAGCGGCTGGCCGCGACGCTGCGGGAGGCGAGCCGGTCATGACGATGCCGTTCTACGTCGCCCCCGAGCAGGTGATGAAGGACCGGGCGGACTACGCCCGCAAGGGCATCGCCCGGGGCCGGGCGCTCGTCGCCATGCGCTACGCCGACGGCATCGCCATCGTGGCCGAGAACAGCTCGGAGACGCTGCGCAAGGTCAGTGAGATCTACGACCGCATCGCCTTCGCCGGCGTGGGCCGGTACAACGAGTTCGACCAGCTGCGCGTCGCCGGTGTTCGGGCCGCGGACCTGAAGGGCTACCAGTACAGCCGCGAGGACGTGGACGCCCGGAGCCTCGCCAACCAGTACGCCCAGATCCTCGGCCAGATCTTCACCCACGAGATGAAGCCGCTCGAGGTCGAGATCCTGGTGGCGGAGGTCGGCCTCACGCCCGAGGGCGACCAGATGTTCCACATCCAGTACGACGGGACGGTGTTCGATCACCGGGATCACACGGTCCTGGGCGGCGACGCCGACGCCATCCTCGGGCGGCTCCAGGAGACGTGGCGAGAGGGCCTCGACGCCGAGGCGGCCGTACGCACCGGGGTGGCGGCGCTGGCGGGTCCGGATCGCTCGCTGCCGGCCGCGGATCTCGAGGTCGCGCTGCTCGCCCGGGGCAACGGCCGGCGCTGCTTTCGGCGCCTCGACGACGACCAGGTCGCCGCGATCCTCGCCAACAGCAACAGCAACAGCAACAGCAACAGGGACAGCAGCAGCAGCTCGTAGGCCTGGCTCCGAGTGTGGACGGCCCGGGTCCCTGCATCGCGTTCGCGCAGCGGCGTCCGCCAGGCCGACCGGTGCTGCGCGAACGCGACCACTCGTCCGGCGGCCGCGCCAGGAGCTCCGCGTTCGCGCAACGGCGCGCGCCTGACCGGCCGGCGGTGCGCGAACGCGACCCACGATCGGTCGGACCCCCGTGCGTTCGCGCAACGACGCACGCCCGGGCGCGCGCTGCTGCGCGAACGCGATACGAGCGTCCCGGGACCGACGTACGCTCGCCGCGTGGCGGCGATCGACCTCAACAGCGATCTCGGCGAGTCCTACGGGGTCTGGAAGCTCGGCGACGACGACGCGATGCTCGACCTCGTCACCAGCGCCAACGTCGCCTGCGGCTTCCACGCCGGTGACCCACCGACGCTGCGCACGGTGTGCAGCGCGGCGGTCCAGAAGGGCGTGGCCATCGGCGCCCAGGTGTCGTACCCCGACCTCCACGGCTTCGGGCGGCGCTATCTCGACATCGACCCGCGCGAGCTCCGCGACGCGGTGCTGTACCAGCTCGGTGCGCTCGACGCATTCGCCCAGGTCGCCGGCTCCGAGGTGGCCTACGTGAAGCCGCACGGGGCGCTCTACCACGCCACGATCGAGCACGAGGCCCAAGCGCAGGCGGTCGTCGCGGCCGCCATCGAGTACGACCCGTCGCTGGCCGTGCTCGGCCCACCCGGCTCCGCGCTCCTGCGCTGTGCGGAGGAGGCCGGCCTGGAGCCCGTGGTCGAAGCGTTCGCCGACCGGGCCTATCTGCGCGACGGGCGCCTCGTGCCGCGCTCGGATCCGGATGCGCTCGTGCTCGAGCCGGCCGAGGTGGCGGCGCGCGCCGTCCGGCTGGCCACCGAGCACGAGGTCGTGGCCGTCGACGGGTCCGTGGTCAAGATCCCGGTGCGCTCGCTCTGCGTGCACGGGGACTCCCCGGGTGCCGTCGGGCTCGCCCGGGCGGTGCGCCAGGCACTGGAGACAGCCGGCGTCGGGGTCCATCCCTTCACGGCATGAGGGTCCTGCCGTACGGGCCGCTGGCGTGGCTGGTGGAGCTCGACGAGGACGACGTCGCGCCGTACGCGCGGGCGATCGAGCGGGCGCGGCACCCGGCCGTCAGCGAGATCGTGCCCGGCGCCCGGACGGTGCTCGTGCAGGTCCACCGGGGTGCCGAGCGGGATGACCTGCGGCGCTGGCTGGAGCACCTCCGCCCGGAGCCCCCATCGGCAACGGCCGCGGTGACCGTCGAGATCCCGGTTCGCTACGACGGTCCGGACCTCGTGGACGTCGCTGCGGCGACCGGCCTCGACGTCGACGAGGTGATCACCCGGCACCACACGGCGACCTACACGTGCGCCTTCTGCGGGTTCTCGCCCGGGTTCGGCTACCTCCGCGAGGTGGACCCGGCGCTGGTCCTGCCGCGCCGGGCGACGCCGCGCATCCGCGTCCCGGCGGGCGCGGTGGCGATCGCCGACCGCTACACGGCGGTGTACCCGTCGGCGTCGCCGGGCGGCTGGCACCTCATCGGCCACACCGACGCACCGCTGTGGGATCCGCACCGCGACCCACCGGCGTTGATCCAGCCCGGCTGCACGGTCCGGTTCGTCCCGACATGAGCGAGCTCGTCGTCGAGCACCCTGGCTGGGGCACCACCCTCCAGGACGCCGGCCGGCCCGGGTACGCCGCGCTCGGCGTGCCCCGCAGCGGCGCCGTCGACGAACCGCAGCGGCAGCTGCTCAACCGGCTGTTGGGGAACCCGCCCGACGCTGCGGTGCTGGAGACTCTCGGGGGCCTGCGCGTCCGGGCGACCGCGCCCGTGATCGTGGCGACGTCGTGCGACCACGCGGTCACGGTCGTGCCGGCCGGTGGCGTGATCGTCGTCGACCCGCTGCCGGGGGAGCTGTGGGGCTACCTCGCCGTGCGCGGCGGGATCCTCGCCGACCCCGTCCTCGGGTCGCGGAGCACCGAGTCCCGCTCCCGGCTGGGTCCGGCGCCGATCGAGGAGGGGATGCGGCTGCGCATCGGACCCGACCCGCGCACACCGCTCGTCACCGACCACGCCCCGCCGCGCCGGCCCGACGACCTCCCGATCGGCGTGTGGCCGGGGCCGCGCGTGGACTGGTTCGGCGAGGACGCCCTCGACCTCCTGACGAGCGCGACCTGGACCGTGTCGAGCGAGACCAGCCGGGTGGGGGCCCGGCTGGACGGGCCGCCGCTGCGCCGCCTGGTGGACGCCGAGCTGCCGAGCGAGGGCGTGGTGCCGGGCGCGATCCAGGTGCCTCACGACGGACGCCCGGTCGTGATGCTCGCCGACCATCCGACGACGGGTGGCTATCCCGTCGTGGCCGTGGTCGACCCCGCCCACCTCGCCCGGGTGGCACAAGCCAGGCCCGGATCGACGCTGCGCTTCCGCCTGGTGCGCTGATCCGACCGCGTTCGCGCACTGGCGACCGCCCGGCGACCTCCCGGTGCGCGAACGCGACTCCGTCGCGCGGTGGCGACCCCGGTTCGCCCGCGCGTTCGCGCACCACCGCATCGCCCGGCGCGCGGCACTGCGCGAACGCGAGAATGCGGGTCGGTCGGCTGGCACCCCCGGGAACCAGCACACCGATAGATTCGGCTCATGGAGAGGCGCATCTACGGCCTCGAGAACGAGTACGGGGTGACGTGCACGTTGCGGGGGCAGCGTCGGCTGAGCCCCGACGAGGTCGCGCGCTACCTGTTCCGCCGGGTCGTTAGCTGGGGACGCAGCTCCAATGTGTTCCTCCAGAACGGCGCGCGCCTCTACCTCGACGTTGGCTCCCACCCCGAGTACGCCACCCCCGAGTGCGACTCCCTCTACGAGCTCGTCGTCCACGACAAGGCGGGCGAGCGGATCCTCGAGAGCCTCGTCGAGTCCGCCGAGCAGCGCCTCGCCGAGGAGTCGATCCGCGGCACGATCTACCTGTTCAAGAACAACACCGACTCGGCGGGCAACAGCTACGGCTGCCACGAGAACTACCTGACGAGCCGCCACGACGACCTCGGCCACTACGCCGAGGTGCTGATCCCGTTCCTCGTCAGCCGCCAGATCTACGCCGGCGCCGGCAAGGTCCTGCACACCGCCCGCGGCGCCACCTACTCGATCGCCCAGCGCGCCGAGCACATCTGGGAAGGCGTCAGCTCGGCTACCACGCGCAGCCGCCCGATCATCAACACCCGCGACGAGCCCCACGCCGACGCCGAGCGCTACCGGCGCCTGCACGTCATCGTCGGCGACTCGAACATGAGCGAGTACACGACCTTCCTGAAGGTCGGCGCGGCCGCGTGCATGCTGCGGATGCTCGAGGACCGCAGCGTGGTGCTCCGGGACATGACCCTCGAGAACCCCATCCGGGCGATCCGCGAGATCAGCCACGACCCGACCTGCCGGCGCACCGTGCGCCTCAGCAACGGGCGCGAGGTCAGCGCCCTCGACATCCAGCGCGAGTACCTCGACCGCGCACTGCGCTACTCGGAGACCAAGGGCTTCCCGCCGCTCGAGCAGCGCGCCCTCGAGATGTGGGAGCACTGCATCACCACGATCGAGAACGATCCGCTCAAGCTCGACCGTGAGGTCGACTGGGTGATCAAGTACAAGCTGCTCGAGGCGTTCCGCGAGCGCCACGGGCTGTCGCTGGGGCACCCCCGGGTGCAGCTCCTCGACCTCCAGTACCACGACGTCTCCCGGGCGCGCAGCCCGTTCTACAAGCTGCAGGAGCGAGGCCTGGTCGAGCGGCTCTGCACCGACGCGGACATCATGGCGGCCACCGACATCCCGCCGCAGACGACCCGCGCCCGGCTGCGCGGCGAGTTCGTGCGCCGGGCCAAGGAGCGCAAGCGCGACTACACCGTCGATTGGGTCCACCTGAAGCTCAACGACCAGGCTCAGCGCACGGTGCTGTGCAAGGACCCGTTCAAGAGTCGTGACGAGCGCGTCGAGCGGCTGATCGAGTCGCTGTGACCGACGAGCGGGCGACGGGCGGTGGGCCGGCTGCGGCTGACATCCTCGGTGACGCCCCGGCGAACCGAGAAGATGAGGGCATGGACACGGTGACGGTCGACGACGACGGCAAGGCCGCCGACCAGGAAGACGCGCGGGAGGCGCGCCGTCGACGCGCGTTCCTCGACTGGGTGATCGTCATCGGCATCGCCCTGCTCGTGGCGTTCCTGGTGCGCACGTTCGTGCTCGCCCACTTCGTGGTCGACGGGACGTCGATGGCATCGACGCTGCACGACGGCGACCGGGTGTTCGTGAACAAGCTGTCGTACCGGCTGCACGACCCGAACCGCGGCGACGTGGTGGTCCTGCACGAGCTGAACGGGACGTCCGAGCGGGACCTGATCAAGCGGGTGATCGGCCTGCCCGGCGAGACCGTCGAGGTGCGCAACTGCGAGGTCTTCATCGACGGGCGCCGGCTGGAGGAGCCCTACCTCGACCCGGAGGTCGTCACCCCGGGCAACTGCGGCGGCGACACGGCGGCGACGGTGGTCCCCGAGGACCACGTCTTCGTGATGGGGGACAACCGTGCTGCGTCGCTCGACAGCCGGAACCTCGGCCCGATCGACGAGGACGACCTCGTCGGCCGGGCGTTCGTGGTGTTCTGGCCGCGCGGCCACTGGCAGTGGCTGTAGTCGCCGCCCAATGACCCTCGCGTTCGCGCACTCGCGCGCGCTCGGTGACGGGTCAGCGAACAGACGCGCCGTCGTGCACGCGTTCGCGCAGCGGCGACAGGAGCGCCGGGCGGTGGCGGACAGACGCGAGGCAGACCGCAGGGCGGCGTCGCGTTCGCGCACGAACGCCCGCACGAGCGGTGGCAGGTGACCAAACGCGGGGTCAGGCGGGGCCGAGCTCGGCGGTGATGGCGTCGACCATCCGGTCGACGTGGTCGCTGAAGATGCCGTCCATGCCCATCCGCACGATCGGGCGGATCAGGTGCTCGAACTGCAGGTCCCACGCCAGACAGAAGCGCTGGAACCGATGGAACAGCGTGGTCAGCCCGCCCGTCCAGTCCGTGTGGTGCATGTTCACGGCGTCGATCCCCAGCTCGGCGAGGACCGCGGCCCGCCGCTCCGGCCCCTCCTTCATCCGCTTCAGCCGGGTCGAGTTGACCAGCCGCACGTCGGGGTCGACCGGGCGCAGCGCCTGCAGCCGGCCGACGTCCTCGTCGCACAGCCACAGCCGCGGCAGCATCGTCGGCGCCACCTCCCGCACCACGTCGATCACCACCGGCCCGGCGGCGACGTCCTTCAGGTCGAGCGACAGGTCGTAGTCGTGCCCGCAGCGCTCGAGCAGGTCGACGAGCGCCGGCACGTGTTCGGGCAGGTCCGCCCGCTGCAGGTCGCGGATCGCCCGCTTGCGCCGCCGCCCGACCCGCACCACGCCGTCGTGGTCGAGCACCGGCACGCCGTCGCTGGTCAGCCACACGTCGCTCTCCAGCCCCGTGGCCCCGAGGCGCAACGCCAGCGTGAACGCCTCGAGCGTGTTCTCCGGGGCGTGGGCACGCGCTCCCCGATGGGCGAACGCGATCGGGCGCGCGAGAAGCGACGGGAGCCGTTGCTGCACGGGCGTCGATGATGGCAGGACCGTAGACTTCGCCGCGTGTTCAACCTGTCCGGCAGCGAGATCATCGTGATCCTGCTGCTGGCCCTGGTCGTGCTGGGACCCGAGAAGCTGCCCGAGGCGGTCCGCCGCGCCGGACGCGCCTACGCCGAGCTGCGCAAGATCGGCACCAGCTTCCAGGCCGAGATGCGCAGCGTGCTCGACGAGCCGATGCAGGAGATGCGCGAGACCGCCGAGCTGCTGCGCCAGTCCGTGGACTTCACCGACGGCGAGCTGGCCCGCACCGCCTCCAGCGTCACCCGTGCCAAGCCGGCGACCACGTCGACCAGCAAGGCGACGCCGGCGACCCGGACGGCGACGACCCCCACGTCCACCCCCACGTCCACCACGACCTCGACCACACCGGCCGTCGACGCCGGCACCGCGGCCGAGACCGGCCCGGCACCGACCTCGACGCCTGTGGCGCCCGACGAGGCCACGACGGCGTCACCGCCAGGCACCGACGCGTCGCCCACCGGAGCCCCGGCCGGCCAGTCCGGCACCTCGGCGGACCAGGCCGGCACCCCGGGCGCGGCGGTGGACACCCGACCCGCCGACGACGTGTCGGAGAGCGATCGCACCCCCGGCGGCCAGTGAGGTGGCCGCTGCCGACCGGTCCTGACGTCATCGCGTCATGAGGAACCCCTTCCGCCGCCGCGGCCCGACGCGGCCGAAGCTGAAGTCACCCGACGACGTGATGACCTTGACGGAGCACCTCGCCGAGCTGCGGGTGCGCATCATCCGCGCCGGGCTGGCGGTGATCCTCGGGGCGATCATCATCGTGGCCTTCTACGACTCGGTGATGCGCTTCCTCACCGAGCCCTACCTCGACCTGTGCATGCAGAAGGGCCGGGACTTCTGCGGCTTCGACCCGCGCAGCGACGAGGCGCCGCTGGTGTTCCTCGACCCCGTCGAGGGCCTCTCCACGCGCCTGCGCATCGCCATGTACGGCGGTCTCATCCTGGCGATGCCAGTGGTCCTGTGGCAGGCGTGGCGGTTCGTGGTGCCGGCGCTGCACGCCAAGGAGAAGCGCTACGCGATCCCGTTCATCCTCTCCTCGGTCACGCTGTTCCTCCTCGGCGGCGTGCTCGCCTACCTCACGCTGGGCAGGGCGCTCGAGTTCCTGATCGCCTGGGCCGGAGATGCCGCCCAGCCGACCTTCCAGATCAGCAGCTACGTCCGTCTGGTCCTGTTGATGCTCGGTGCGTTCGGCGTCGGCTTCCAGTTCCCGGTCCTCTTGGTGTTCCTGCAACTCGTCGGGGTGGTGACCCCGCAGATGCTGATCCGCGGCTGGCGCTACGCCCTCATGCTCATCGTGATCCTCGCCGCCGTGATCACCCCGTCGGGTGACCCGATCTCGCTCGCCGCGCTCGCCGTCCCGATGGCCATCCTGTACTTCATCGCCTACCTCATCGGACTGCTCTTCCAGCGCCGCCGCGGCGCCGAGGACGCACTCGCCTGACCTGCCCACGGCAGACTGAGATGGTGACAGCCGAGCCCGCCCACCGGGCGGAGATCGTCGGCGGGTACCCCTTCCCGCTCGACCGCTTCCAGCTCGAGGCCCTCGACGCGCTCGATGCCGGGCACCACGTCGTGGTCGCCGCCCCGACGGGCAGCGGCAAGACCGTGGTCGCCGAGTACGGCATCGAGGTGACCCGCCGCGCCGGTCAGCGGGCGTTCTACACCGCACCGCTGAAGGCGCTCTCCAACCAGAAGTTCCGGGACCTGCGCGAGCGCTACGGCGCCGGCAACGTCGGGCTGCTGACCGGGGACAACGCCATCGACGGCGACGCCCAGATCGTCGTGATGACGACTGAGGTGCTGCGCAACATGATCTACGCCGGCTCCTCGGCGATCGACGACCTCGGCTTGGTCGTGCTCGACGAGGTGCACTTCCTCCAGGACACCTACCGAGGGCCGGTGTGGGAGGAGGTGATCGTGCACCTGCCGCCGCACGTGCGGCTGGTGTGCCTGTCGGCGACGGTCTCCAACACCGCCGAGCTGGCGGCCTGGATCCAGACGGTGCGCGGTCCGACCACGCCGGTGGTCGAGCTGCGCCGCCCCGTGCGGTTGCACGACCGCTACCTCGTCGGGGACCGCACGAACGACCGCCTCCACTTCCTCGAGACCTTCGTCGACGGCCGTCCGAACCCGGCGGCGCTGCGCCTCGACGCGTCCGCCGTGCGCGGGCGGCGCGGCCGCTACCACCGCCCGGCCAAGGGGAGCGGCCAGCGGGTCCTGTACACGCCGGGCCGGGTCGAGACGATCGACCTGCTCGCCCAGCGCGACCTGCTGCCGGCGATCATGTTCATCTTCAGCCGCAACCAGTGCGAGGAGGCGGCGCGCTCGTGCCTCGCGGCGGGCATGCGGCTGACCACCGCGGAGGAGCGCGACCGGATCCGCGAGATCGTCGACGCCCGCCTCGAGGGTCTGGCCGACGAGGACCTCGCCGTGCTCGGCTACGGGCAGTTCCTCGCCCAGCTCGAGGCCGGCGTCGCCGCCCACCACGCGGGCATGGTGCCGGCGTTCAAGGAGGCGGTCGAGGCCTGCTTCGTCGAGGGGCTGATCAAGGCCGTGTTCGCGACCGAGACGCTCGCCGTCGGCGTGAACATGCCGGCGCGCACCGTGGTGATCGAGAAGCTGACCAAGTTCACGGGCGACCACCACGAGATGCTGACGCCGGCGGAGTACACGCAGCTCACCGGCCGGGCCGGGCGGCGGGGCATCGACGAGGAGGGCCACGCCGTGGTGCTGTGGAGCCCGTTCGTCACGTTCGAGCAGGTCGCCGCCCTCGCGTCGAGCCGCACGTTCCACCTGCGCTCGGCGTTCCGGCCGACGTACAACATGGCCGCGAACCTCGTCGGCACGTACACGAGCGAGCAGGCCCACCACCTGCTGAACCTGTCGTTCGCGCAGTACCAGTCGGACCGTGACGTCGTGCGCCTCGAGGCGCGCCTCGAGCGGGTGCGGACCGCGCTCGCAGCGGCGAGGGAGGCCGCCGAGAGCCCCTACGGCGACATCTGGGACTACCGCCGCCACCTCGACGAGCTGCGCGCCCGGCGCCGGGGCCGCGACGACCTGGTGGCCGTCGGGATGGCCCGCCTGCGGCCCGGCGACGTGGTCTACGCGTCCAAGGGTCGCTACCGCGGGCCCGTCGCCGTCGTCGCCAGCGCACACCGCAAGGGCGGCATGCGCCTGACCACGGTGACCAGGCGCGCCGACCTGCTGCAGCTCACCGCCGAGGACTTCGAGGACGTCCCGCGGCCGATCGGCAGTGTCCGCCTGCCGACCGTGTTCACCCCGAACCGGTCGGAGTACCGCCGCGACGTGGCGCGGGCGCTGAACGCCGCGCGACTGCGCCCCGTCGAGCGCACCCCACGGCGACGGGCACCGTCCAACGGCATGCACCCCGTCGAGGCCGATCCGGACCTGCGCCAGCGGATGCGCGCCGCCGGGCAGACCGAGCGGCTCGAGCGCGAGCTCGCCGAGCTGACGTCGCGCGTCGAGCGCCACGGCCACTCACTCGCCCGGGAGTTCGACCACGTGCTCGACATCCTCGACCACCGCGGCTACGTGGATGCGGCCCGCTGGCGGCTCACGGAGCGGGGCGACGCGCTGGCGCGGCTGTTCCACGAGTGCGACCTGCTCGTCACCGAGTGCCTGCTGAGCGGCGTGTTCGACGGGCTCGACACGGCGACGCTGGCGGGTCTGCTGTCGGTGTTCGTGTACGAGTACCGCAGCCCCGAGCCGCCCCCGCCGCCGTGGTTCCCGTCCGGCGAGGCCCGGGCCCGGTGGCAGCGGATCGTCGCGACGAGCGAGGACCTCGCCGCCGACGAGCGATCGCGTGGACTCACCGAGCACCGCCCGCCCGACCCCGGGTTCGTCGCCGCCGCCCACGCATGGGTGGCGGGGGAGGGGCTCGCCGAGGTCGTCGTGGAGGAGGACCTCACCGGCGGCGACTTCGTCCGCACGATGAAGCAGCTCATCGACCTCGCCCGGCAGATCGCGCTCATCGCGCCCGACGCCGAGACCCGTCGCCGGGCGCGCGAGGTCGCCGACAAGGCGCACCGCGGGGTCGTCGCCGACAGCGTGCTGGTCGGGATCGGCAGCGAGCCGAGCGGGGCCGCCACCACGCCGTGACGATCAAGCCGGGGGAGGACTGGGGGGAGGTCGTCGACCTGCCCGCCGATGCCGTCGTCGCCGCGGACGACGCCGCGCTGGCCGCGCACCTCGCCGCCGCCGACGGGCGTCCCGTCCGGGTCGTCGGCGGTGACCTGGCCGCCTCGCTCGGCGGCCCCGGGCGCGGCGGCACGGTGCGGCGCGTGCCGATCGACGTGCTGCGCGTGGTGGCCGACGGCCTGGCGCACGTCGCCGTCGCCCACGTGATCGTGCGGCGATCGTGGTGGCGTGGCGCGATCCATGCGGCGATGAACGTCGAGCGCTACGGCGCCTGGGACGTCGCGCCACGTGCGCATCCCAACGACGGGCGGTTCGACGTGGTCGAGGTCGACGCGGCGATGCGCCTGCGGGAGCGCTGGGAGGCCCGTCGTCGGCTGCCGAGTGGGACGCACGTGCCGCACCCGTTGATCACGACGCGCCGCGCGACGGAGGTGACGTGGACGTTCGAGGCACCACGGCAGCTGTGGATCGACGGGCGGCCGACGGGCGAGGTGCGGTCTGTGCGCGTCACGATCGACCCGGACGCGGCGGTCGTCCACTGCTGACGGTGGCGTCGCTGCCCGACCCCGCGGGGCGCTCCGGGCGGTGGCGTCGAGTGGACCAGTCGCCGGGGCGTCCGTACGCTCCCGGCGGGTGGACGCCTGGATCCTGGACGAATCACCCGGCTCGTACCGATGGGGGACGATCGAGCCGCCACCGCTCGGACGCGACGACGTCCGCATCCGCGTCGTCGCCAGCGCACTGAATCACATGGACCTGTGGGTGACGCGTGGGCTCCCCAAGCCGCCGCTGCCGCACGTGCCCGGCTGTGACGTCGCCGGCGTGGTCGAGGAGGTCGGCCCCGAGGTGCAGCACGTCGCCGTCGGTGACGAGGTCGTGGTCAACCCCGGCGTGTCGCCCGTCGAGGACATCGTCGCCTTCGGCAACGACAGCCCGATGGGCCCGGGCTTCAAGATCTACGGCGAGCACATGTGGGGCGGGCACGCCACCTTCGCCACGGCCCCGGCGCGCAACGTCGTGCGGCGACCGGCCAACCGCACGTGGGAGGAGTGCGCGGCGTACCCGCTGGCGTCGCTCACGGCGTACCGGATGCTCAAGCGGGCGCGGCTCGCCGCGGGGGAGACGGTGCTGGTGGTCGGGATCGGTGCGGGCGTGTCGTGCGCGGCGCTCGCGATCGCCCGCTACCTCGGTGCCGAGGTGGTCGTGACGAGCCGCAGCCCGGCCAAACGGGAGCAGGCGCTGGCCATGGGCGCGGCGACCGCGATCGACTCGGCGGCGGAGCGGTGGCCGGTGCAGGCCGACGTGGTGGTCGAGAGCGTGGGGCGGGCGACGTGGGCGCAGTCGATGCGGGCGCTCAAGCCCGGCGGGCGGCTGGTGGTGTGCGGCGGGACGTCGGGCGGCGACGTGGAGATCAACCTGCCCCGGCTGTTCTTCAAGCAGTACGAGATCATCGGCTCCTCGATGGGCAGCTACCAGGAGTTCGCTGAGCTGACGACGCTGGTCGAGCGCGGCCTCGACGTCCACGTCGACCGGGTCTTCCCGCTCGACCAGTACCCGGCCGCTCTCGCCCACCTCGAGGCCGGCGAGCAGCTCGGCAAGGTCGTCCTCCGCCACTGAGTCTCGCGTTCGCGCACGGACGATCGGCCGGCCGCGCCCTGGCGAACAATCGCGAGGTGTCCGGGCGGATGACCTGCCGCGTTCGCGCACGGACGATCGGCCGGCCGCGCGCCAGCGGACGAACGCGCATGCCGACCCACCGGGACAGCGGCACCGGACTCGCGTTCGCGCACTCCTGGCCGGTGGGGGAGCGGCTGGTGCGCGAACGCGCGGAAGGCCAGGTCAGGGCGGGATCCCCCGGCGACGGTGACCGCGCTCCCTAGAGTTCCCGGCCGTGACTGCCTACACGCCGGAGGAGTTCACCTCCGACGAAGCCGACGTGCTGCGGCGGTACTTCACGAACCTCGACGGTCCCGTCTTCGCCCTCGTCAACCTGCCCGAGGTCGTCAAGGGGGCACTGTTCGCCCGCTACAGCCGGAGCCACAAGAGCCTGCGCCGGCTGTTCCTCGACGAGTTCGTCGGCGACCTCGACATCAGCGGCGACCAGACGATCGACGCCACCGTCGGGCTCCAGCGCGCCGAGGCCCTCTACGAGCGCGTCTTCGTCGAGTACGGCGACGACTCGGTGGCCCAGCTCGGCGGCGTCCACCTGGCGTGTGAGCAGGCCTCCAACATCCTCACCAAGGTGCTCGAGTGGGGCCGGCTGATGAGCTACCTCGAGCAGAGCACCCGCTACATCGCGTACGACACCCGGCTCGGTGGCCGCTACCGCTTCTACCGCGACCCGGCCATCCTCAACAGTCGCCTCGGCACCCGCTACGTCGGGGACATGGACCGCATGTTCGACGCCTACAGCGTCGCCCTCAACGCGGTCACCGACTACGTGCGCAAGAACGTCGAGCGCCACCCCGACGACAGCGACTTCGTGTTCCGCCAGGCCACCCGGGCCAAGGCGCTCGACGCCGTGCGCGGCATGCTCCCCGCGGCGTCGCTGTCCAACGTCGGGATCTACGGCAGCGGGCAGGCCTTCGAGGCGCTGCTGCTGCGGATGCGCAGCCACCCCCTGCCCGAGGCCCGCGACTACGCCGAGCTGATGCTCCACGAGCTGCGCAAGGTGATCCCGAGCTTCCTGCGCCGCGTCGACAACCCCGAGCGCGGCGGCCGCTGGAGCACCTATCTGGCGACGACCCGGGAGCGCACCCGCGAGCTCGTCGACTCACTGTTCGCCGACGACCCGCCAGAGCCGACCGACGTCGTCACGCTCGTCGACTGGGATCCCGACGCCGAGAACAAGCTGCTCGCGGCGATCTGCTACCCGCACTCGCACCTGCCGGAGCACCAGCTGCTCGACAAGGTCGCTCGCCTCGGCGCCGCCGAGCGCATCGCCCTGATCCGGGCCTACGTCGGCGAGCGCGAGAACCGCCGCCACAAGCCGGGCCGGGCGTTCGAGCGCATCGACTACCGCTTCGACATCCTCTCCGACTACGGCGCGTTCCGCGACCTGCAACGGCACCGGCTGCTCACGATCGAGTGGCAGCCGCTGACGCCGCGCCACGGCTACGTCCGCCCCGAGCTCGTCGACCAGGCCGGCCAGCAGGCGGTCTTCGACGAGGCGATGCACCGCTCGGCCCGGCTCTACGAGGCGCTGGTCGAGGAGTTCCCCGAGCAGGCGGCCTACGCCGTGGCGATGGCCTACCGGATCCGCTACGTGATGCAGTTCAACGCACGCGAGGCGATCCACCTGCTCGAACTGCGCTCGAGCGCGCAGGGTCATCCCTCGTATCGCCGCATCGCGCTCGAGATGCACCGGCTGATCGCCGAGCAGGCAGGTCACCGTGCCGTCGCCGAGGCGATGGTGCACCTGACGCGCGAAGCACCCGAGCTGGAGCGGCTCGAGTCCGAGCGCCGCGCCGAGGCGCGTCGCTCGACGTGAACCGCAACGATGTGACGGTTGTCACGATAGGCGTCGCGAGGGGGATGGGCACCGACGCCTAGGCTCCGCCGCGAAATCCGCCCGGGCCGGGCGGATGGCGACCGACCCCGGGCGACCGAAAGAGTGCGATGCCTGCAGACGACGACATGAACCCGGAGGAGCTCGACGAGCTCGACGAGGACATCGAGCCGGACCTCGAGGACGAACCGGACGTCGAGGAGCTCGAGGAAGAGGACGCCGAGCTCCCGTTCGACGACGATGACGACGACGTGGTCGTCGCCGACGACGACGAGGTCGAGGAGGAGGAGGAGGACGAGGAGGAGGACGACGACGACGACGTCCCCTCGACGCGGGCGAAGCGCCGCACCGCCGACGACGACGAGGACGAGGACGAGGACCTGCTCGCGCCCGACGACGTCGAGGCCGACCTGGACCGGATCCTGAAGGACCGCCTCGTCACCTCGGACGACGACGAGGAGGACGAAGAGGACGAGGACGAGCCCGACGACCGCAGCGAGAGCGGCGATCGCCTCCAGCCGAAGCGGGCCGACGAGCAGCTGTGCACGCAGTGCTTCCTGCTCGTGCGCTCGAGCATGCCCGGGTGTCCCGTCGGCGACGACGCCTGCCCGATCTTCTCGTGATGGCCCTGACACGGTGACCGCAGCGGCCGACGACCCGATCCGCGCCGAGGTCGAGCGCGTGCTCCACGCCGTCGTGGGCGCGGGCCTCGCCGTGCCGGGTCGCCTCGCCGCGGCCGTGCCCCGGTGCGTCCGCCGGTCCGCTGCCCGCGTCACCCCGCTCGCCGAGCCGCTGCGCTTGGTGCGCTCGCTCGTCGACCTCGTCGTGCGCGCCGGTGTGGCCTCCCCGGACGCGGCCGATCCCGTCGTCTCGCCGCCGGCCGACCCGCCGCGCCGTGAGCCTGCGGCCGACCCGGCCGACCCGGCCGCCCACCCGGCCCGGCCGGAGGCCGACGTGCACCTCCCGATCGAGGACTACGAGAGCCTCGCCGCGAGCCAGGTCGTCGACCGCCTGCCGACGCTCACGCGCGACGAGTTGGAACAGGTGCGCGCGTTCGAGGCGACCCACCGCGGCCGGCGCACGATCCTCGGCCGCATCGACCAGTTGCTCGCATGATCGACCCGACCGTGCGCCGCGCCGAGGCCCGCGACGCGGGTCCGCTCGCCGCGCTCGAGGCGGAGGCCCGCGCCGCCCTCGTCGATGCCCGCGGCGGGCAGCGCTGGTTGGAGGAGCACCCGGAGATCGGCGAGCGGTGGCCGGAGCGCATCGCCGCCCAGCCGGTGTTCGTGGCCGAGCTCGAGGCCGCCGACGGCGGCACGCTCGACGTCGGCTACCTCGTGCTCGAGCTGCGGGGCGACGTGGCCCACATCGACCAGGTGTACGTCACGCCCGACGCCCGCGAGCTGGGCTTCGGCGACGCGCTCCTCGAAGCCGCCGTCGCCGCCGCCCGTGACGCCGGTGCCCGCGTCATCGAGGGGCACGCCCTCCCCGGGGATCGCGACACGAAGAACCTGTTCGAGCGGGCGGGGATCACCGCCCGCCTGATCACGGTCTCGCGTCGGCTGGACTGAGCGGCTCAGCGGCCCTTCCAGTTCGGGGCGCGCTTCTCGATGAACGCGGCGAGCCCCTCCTTCAGGTCCTCGGAGCTCATGACGACGGACATCGCCTTGTTCGTCATCTGCTTGAGCGTCTCGTCGTCCTCGGAGAACGCGGCCCGCACCACGGCGCTGCTCTCCCAGACGGCCAGCGGGGCGTTCTGGCAGATCTGGTCGGCGAGCCGGCGGGCCTCGTTCACCGCCTCGCCCGGCTCGACGAGGCGGGAGATCATCCCCAGCTCGTAGGCGCGCTGGGCGGGGATCGGCTCGCCGGTGAGGATCGCCTCCATCGCCGCGGCCTGCCCGATCGCCCGGGGCAGGCGGAACAGCCCTCCGGCGCCGGCGACGAGGTTGCGCTTGACCTCGGCGAGGCCGAACGCGGAGCGGGTGGTCGCGACGACGAGGTCGGCGGCGAGGACGATCTCGCACCCGCCCGCGGTGGCGAGCCCGTCGACGGCGACGATGATCGGCTTGCGCCGCTCGCGGTACACGAACCCGGCGAAGCCGCCGCGCTCGGTGCTCAGCCCGCGGTCGCCCGCGTTGACGGCCTTGAGGTCGGCGCCCGCGCAGAACACTGGGTTCTGCTGGCCGGCGGTGTTGCCCGTGAGGATGCCGACCCAGACGTCGTCATCGGCCTCGAGCTGGTCGATCGCGGCCTCGACCCCGTTGGCCACGTCGGCGTTGACGGCGTTGCGCGCCTCGGGGCGGTTCAGGGTGATGAGCGCGACGCGCCCGTCCTTCTCGTAGGTGACGATCTCCGACATCTGCCCGACTGTAGGGAGTCGCGCCCGCGCCGGCCCCATCCGGTGCCGGCGCGGCAAGGCAGCCGCGAGGGGCTCAGCCCTCGACGTGCGCGGACGTGTCCTCGGGGGCCGGGATCGGCTGGGTGTCGTCGCCGGCCGGCTCGTCGCTCGCCGCGGCCTCCTGCTCCACCGGCGCCGCCTCGGCGGCAGCCTCGGGCGACGAGGGCTGCCCGGCGTCGCCGGCGGTCTCCGCGGACGAGGCGTCGTCCGCGGAGACCGCCGCGTCGGGCGCAGACGACTCGGCCGGCGCGTCGCCGGCCTCCGGCTCCTGTGCCTTCGGCTCCTCGGCCTTCGGCGTGTCGGGCTTCGGCGTGTCGGCCTTGGGCGTCGCGGCCTTCGCCCCCGACGGCGCGGTCTGCTCCTTGCGCGCCGCCTGCTTCTTCGGGGCGTCGCGGCGGCCGGTCGGGCGCAGCGGCTTGGGGATCGGCGCGTCCGGCGGGACCTCCACCCCGAACAGCGCGGCGACGTTGGGCAGCAGCGGACCCAGCCGCTTCACGGTGGCCAGCAGCTCGTCGGTGCGCTGCTCCGCCGGTGCCGTCGGCGCGACCATCGAGCGCACCGGCGAGAACGCCGCCGCCTCGAGCACCGCGATCCAGCGATCCGGCGCGTCGCTCGGCTGCAGCGCCGCGTTGGTGGCCTCCGCCAGCCGGGCGGCGAGCGCGGGCGGGAACGGCACACCGGCCTTCGGGGGCACCGCGGACAGGCGCAGCGCGCGCACGACGCGGCCGACGTCGAGTGCCGCCTCCACGTCGCTGAGCCACAGCGCCAGCTCCTCTTCCTGCTTGGTGGCCAGCGCCGCCTTCAGCTCGGCGGCCAGCTCTCGCGTCGACTCGTCGCGGGCGACCAGGGGGTCGTCGGCCGCGGCCACGACGCTGCGCAGGTCGCGCAGGTCGAGGTGCTCGAGCTGGCGCTTGGCGGCCTCGGCGCGGTCGAGCCAATCGGCGACGCGCAGTCGCGGCAGCATCTCCTCGGCGAGCTTCAGCACCGCCGACTCGGGCATCTCCGGCTTGCCCTCCTCGCGCAGCCGGCGGTTCTCCTCCCGCAGGCGCTGGCGCACGGCCGCCATGCCCTGCAGGGCCAGCTCGGCGATCGGTCGCTGCTCCTCGGGCGTCGACGCCAGCACGGCGTTGCGGTGCTGCTTACCCGGGCGCAGCCGCTTGGGCTTGGGGCGCTGGGGCACCTCCGGCGGTGGCGTGAAGTGCGGGCGCGTGCGGCGCGGCTCGTCGCCACCCGCACGCGGGCCCCGGCGCTCGGGCCGCTCCCCACGGCGCTCCCGCCGCTCGCGGCGAGCTTCGCCCTCGGCGCGGTCGCGGCGCGGCCGGCGGCCACCGGGCGCCCGGTGCTGCACCACCGGCTCGAACTTCTCCTCCGTCGGCAGCAGCTCGAGCAGCCCGGTGCGCTTGGGCTTCTCCTTCGGCGGCACGACGGCGAGGACGTGGATACCGTCCAGGTCCTTCTCGGTCTCGACGCGGAACTTGTCGCCGACAGAGGCACCCGGCGGCAGGATCGACCCGTCGAGCACGCCCCGCGGTTCACGTGCACCGGCCGCGCGCCAGGTCCACGTACCGTCAGGCGACGAGCTGGTCAGCTCGATCTCGATGCGGATCGACATAGGTGCGTCACGGTACAAGGTCGCTGCGAGATCACTCCACTACGCACGCGATCACATGGTCGCGCAGGGGCGCGACCGATACGGTCGGGGCCATGCCCGTGTACGCCCTCGGCGACCAGGTGCCCTCGATCGACAGCACGGCCTACGTCCACCCCGACGCCGTCATTATCGGCTCGGTGACGATCGGGCCGCAGAGCTCGGTCTGGCCCAACGCCGTGCTCCGCGGTGACGACGGGGAGATCCGCATCGGTGCCCGCACGAGCATCCAGGACTGCAGCGTCCTGCACACCACGCCGGAGGACCCGACGATCGTGGGTGACGAGTGCGTGATCGGCCACATCGTGCACCTCGAAGGCTGCATCGTGAAGGACCGGGCGATGGTCGGCAACGGGGCGATCGTGCTGCACCGCTCCGTCGTGAACACCGGGGCGATCGTCGCCGCGAACTCGGTCGTCCTCTACGACGTCGACATCCCCGAGGGTGCCCTCGCGGTCGGCGCGCCGGCGACGATCAAGCCGGGTCGCGCCCGGATGGAGCAGATCCTCCACGGCGTGGAGACCTACGTCGCGCGCGCGGAGCGCTTCCGCAAGACGCTGCGGCGGTTGGACTGACGTGCTCGCCCTCGTCGTCACCGTGCCGGCCGGCGAAGCGGAGCTGGCGAGCGACGCCCTCTGGGCGCTGGGGGTCGCGGCGATCGAGGAACGCGAGCTCACCGGCACCCCGGGGACCGAGGACCACCTCGTCGAGCTGTGGACGTCACTCGGTGACGATGCCGAGGCGGTGACGAGGGCAGCCGAGGCCTTCCCCGCCCGCTGGCGCTGGCACCTGGTCGAGGTGGATCCGGCCGTCACCGAGACATGGCGGGCCCATGCCGTGCCGACGTGGGTCGAGCAGGACCTCGTGATCGTGCCGGCATGGCAGGAGGTGACCACGCCGCCGGACGTGCTGCGCGTCGGCATCGACCCGGGTGCGGCCTTCGGGCTCGGCGACCACCCGACGACCGTGCTCACCCTGCGGCTGCTGCGCAGCGTGATGTGGCCTGGCGCCACCGTGCTCGACGTCGGGTGTGGCAGCGGGGTGCTGTCGGTCGTCGCGGCGAGACTCGGTGCCCCCTATGTCGAGGCGATCGACATCTCGTCGGCGGCCGTCGAGGCGACGGTCGCCAACGCCGCGCGCAACGGGGTGGCCGGTGTGGTCGCGGCGAGCACGCGTGCGCTCGCCGAGGTGGAGGAGCGGTTCGACGTCGTGCTCGCCAACCTCCTCGCACCGATCGTGGTCGAGCTCGCCGCCGACCTCTGCCGGGTGACCGCCCCGGCGGGCGCGCTCATCGTGAGCGGCGTCCTCGCCGACCGCCACGACCACGTCGTCGAGGCGCTCGCGCCGATGCGGGTGGTCGAGACGCTGACGCGGGAAGCCTGGGCGGCGCTGCTGCTGCGTCACTGAGCAGCGACGAGGGCGTCGATCTCGGCGCGGTCGGGGAGTGAGGGCAGGGCCCCGGCGCGGGTGGTCGCCAGTGCGCCGGCGGCAGCTGCGGTACGGACCGCCAGCTCGAGCGGCTGGCCGAGCGCGAGGCAGGCGGCCAGGACGCCGCAGCAGGCGTCCCCGGCGGCCGTCGTGTCGACCGCCGTCACGGTGAAGGGCGGCTGGTGCCACTCGCCCGCGGGGTCGTGAGCCGGATGCCCTCCGCGCCGAGCGTGGTGACCACGGCACCGACGCCCGCCGCGAGCAGCTCGCCGGGCGTGCCGAGCATCGCGAGCTCGTGCTCGTTGGGCACGAGGAGGTCCACGAGCGCCAGCAGCGCCGGATCGAGCGACGCGGCCGGTGCCGGGTTGAGGATCGTGGTCGTGCCCGCTGCCCGCGCCGCCTGGAGCGCGGCCCGCACCGCAGCGAGCGGGATCTCGAGCTGGGTGAGGAGGACGCGGGCGGGTGGGACCGTCGCTCCGGCGACCGCGGCATTGGCACCGGGCACCACGACGATCGAGTTCTCGCCCCGCTCGTCGACGGTGATCAGCGCCCTGCCCGTCGGCTGCTCGATCGTGGCGAGCAGGGAGGTGTCGACGCCGGCGGCGACGAGGGCGGCCGCGAGCCGCCGGCCCGCCTCGTCGGACCCGACGGCGCCGACGAACGCGGTGCGGGCACCCGCGCGTCGTGCCGCGACGGCCTGGTTGAGGCCCTTGCCCCCGGCGTGCTCGGCGAACCCGGCGGCGAGCACCGTCTCGCCGGGTCGCGGCAGCCGGGGGGCGGTCGCGACGAGATCGAGGTTGGCGCTCCCGACGACGCAGACGCCGACGGGTGCGTCGCCGGGACGGGTCAAAGCCCGCGGCTCCGGCAGGTCGTCGTGCGGGGCGTCAGCCCGCGGCGCGGGCGCGTACGCCGATCGGGGCGATCAGGCGGTACCCGGCGGCGTGACGCTCGTCCTCGCTCTCACCACCCCAGAACCCGTATTCGTGGTTGATGCGGGCGAACTCCCGACACGTCTCGGTGACGCTGCACGTCGCGCACACCTGCCGGGCCGTCGCCTCGCGCCGTTCCCGTGCCTGCGGCCGTTCGGCCGATGATGGGAAGAACAGGTGGGTGAGTCCTTTGCACGCCGCGGCGCGCATCCACCCGTCGTCGACCGGCCCCGTGCCGATGTACTCGACAGCTGCCATCCAGAGACCCCCTCGGCTGGATCACACCTTCTGCGGAAGCCCCGGCCACGGACGGCCGGAGCGAAGGTGACGCTGGTGTCAGCATAAGAGGGAAGTGAACGACTGGTCAATTCTTTGAGGCAGTTGCCTCACACGCCGCGCGGACCCCGGCGGCGAAGGCGGCCACGTCGTCGGGGGTCGTGTCCCACGCCGTCATCCAGCGCACCTGGTGGCGCGCCACGTCCCAGTCCCAGAAGAACGACCACGCCTGCAGCGGCGCGATCAGGTCGGCAGGCAGGATCGGGAAGAGGCTGTTCACGGTGGGCGGGCGCTCGACGACGACGCCGGGGGCACCGCCGACCGCGTCGTGCAGCATGCGGGCCATCGCATTGGCGTGCTCGGCGAGGCGCAGCCACAGGTCGCCGTCGAGCAGCGCGAGGAACTGGGCGGCGACGAACCGCATCTTGGAGGCCAGCTGGGTGACCTGCTTGCGGAGGAAGTGGGCGCGGTGGGCGAGCTCGGGGCGGAGGTAGACGACCGCCTCGCCGCCGAGGAGCCCGTTCTTGGCTCCGCCGAACGTGACGACGTCGACGCCGGCACCGACGGTGAGGGCGCGCAGCGTGTCGATCCCGCCGCCCAGGGCGGCCACGGCGTTGGCGAGGCGGGCCCCGTCCATGTGCACGGTCATCCCGAGGGCGTGGGCGGCGTCGCAGATCGCGGCGACCTCGTCGACGGTGTAGACCGTGCCGAGCTCGGTGCTCTGGGTGATCGACACCACCCCCGGCTGGACGTGGTGCGGGCTGCCGAGGAGGTGGGCCTGGGAGCGGATCAGCTCGGGCGTGAGCTTGGCGTCGGGCGCCGGCAGGTCGAGGAGCTTGGCGCCGAGGATCCGCTCGGGGGCGCCGGTCTCGTCGGTGGTGACGTGGGCCCACTCGGTGCAGATCACTGCCTCGGCCGGACCCAGCAGGCTGGCGAGGGCGAGGACGTTGGCGCCGGTGCCGTTGAACGTGAGCAGCGTGGCGACGTCGGCGGCGAACAGCTCGCGGAAGCGGGCCTCGCACTGGGCGGTCCAGGGGTCCTCCCCGTAGGGGAGGGCGTGGCCGTGGTTCGCCCGGGCGATCGCCTCGAGGACGGTGGGATGGGCCCCGGCCACGTTGTCGCTGGCGAAGGATCGGGCGGGCGCCGGCGGCAGCTGCACGTCGCCCAGTCTCGCGGCCCGGTTCCTCGACCTCGCGTTCGCGCACTGCCGTGCGCCAGGCCGCGGGCTGGTGCGCGAACGCGAGATGCTCCGTCGCGTGATTGCTCGCGTTCGCGCACTGCCGTGCGCCAGGCCGCGGGCTGGTGCGCGAGCGCGAGATGCTCCGTCGCGTGATTGCTCGCGTTTGCGCACTGCGGATCGGCGGGCCGCTCGCCGCTGCGCGAACGCGGGGTGGCGGGTGGCGTGGTAGCTCGCGTTCGCGCAGTCAGGACCGCCCGGGCGCGCGCCGCTGCGCGAACGCGAGGCGGAACGGGCGTGCCGGGGCGACCGGGTGGACGCCGCGTCCCTTCCACTACTGTCTGCCGCCGTGTCGGAGATGGAGGTCGAGCAGCGCGTCCGTGAGGCGGGGCCGCAGCTCACGGCAGCCGAGCGGCGGGTCGCCCAGGTCGTGCTCGAACGGCCTCAGCTCGTCGGGTTCGGCACCGTGGCGGATCTCGCCGAGGCAGCCGCTGCGGGCGCGGCGACGGTGGTGCGCCTCGCGGCCAAGCTCGGTTACGAGGGCTTCAGCGCGCTCCAGGCGTCGGTCCAGCGCGACCTCGCCAAGCAGCTGCGCCCGGCCGCCGAGCGGATCCGCGAGCTCGGCGGCGACCAGCCGATCCCGCGCCACCGCGCGGCCGAGCTCTCGAACGTGCAGGCGACCCTCGACGCCATCGACCCCGAGACGCTCGACGCCGTGGTCGCCCTGCTCGCCGACCTCGACCGCGAGGTGCTCGTGCTCGCCGGCGATGCCGAGCGGGGCATCGGCCTCCAGCTGGCGACCGACCTCGGTGCGCTGCGCCCCGGGGTGAGCGTCGTCGGGGGCAGTGACGTCGCCGTCCGCCGGCAGCTCGCCCTCGCCCCGCCCACGTCCACGATGGTCGTCATCGATCTGCGCCGCTACGAGCGATGGGTGCTCGAGGCGTTCGAGCAGGGCAAGGGGGCCGGGTTCACGCTCGTCGCCCTGACCGACGGCGTGCTGTCCCCGCTGGCGATGGGCGCGCACCACGCGTTCGTCATCTCGGCTGCGTCCGTGTCGCCGTTCGACAGCCATGTCGGCACGCTGGCCCTGTGCAACCTGCTCGTGGGGCAGACCGCCGAGCGTCTGCGCGGGCCGGCGGCCGAGCGCCTCGCGCGCGTCGAGTCGGCGTGGGCGAGTGGGCGCTCGCTGATCGACAGCTGACGCTCAGCGCCGGCCCGACGCCCGCGTGCGGGGGTGTCCGGTGGGCATGCCCGAGCGGGCCAGGGAGCGGGAGGCCGATTCGGGGTCGTCGCCGAAGCCGATCGCCAGCCGGCGCATCGCCTCTGCGTAGACCTCGACGGGGTCGTAGCCGAGTGCCCGGTCGTAGCCGTCGAGCTCGATCATCACGCGCCCGTGGACGGAGCCCCACACGACCTGGCCGGCGACCATGAGGTCGGGGATCGTCAGCCGGCCCGCCTCGACGCAGCGCTGGAGCCGGGTCAGCAGCGACGTGAAGGTCGCCGCGGCGGCCGCCTGGTCGGCAGGGTCGTCGGAGGCCACGTCGACGACGCCCCCGAACATGATCCGGTACAGGTGGCGGTTGTCGAGGGCGAACCGTCGGTACGCCCAGCCCTGGGCCATCCAGTCGGCCACCGGGTCGTCGGTCGCGGGCGGGGCGTCGAGGGCGGCGCCGAAGCGGGCGAAGCCGCGCCGCCACAACGCCACGAGCACGTCGTCCATGCTCCCGAAGTGGGTGTAGACGGCCATCGTCGAGGTGCCGATCTCGGCGGCGAGGCGGCGGGCGGTGACGGCGTTGCGGCCCTCGTCGGCGAGCAGGCGGGTGGCGGCGTCGAGGAGCCGTTCGGCGACGTCGGGGTCCTTGGCACGGGGCACTTGACGAAGCTACATCACGCCGTTATAAATAACAGTGTCATGTATCGGGGCGGCCGTCAGGCCGACGAGTGAGGGGATCTCGGATGACCACGAACCACGACACCGCCGGTGCGGTCACGAACAAGTGGCTGACGGGGGAGTACGCGCCAGTGACCGAGGAGATCACGGCGATCGAGCTGCCCGTCATCGGCGAGCTGCCCCGTGAGCTCGACGGTCGCTACCTGCGCAACGGCCCGAACCCGCTCGGCCCGGTCGATCCGGCCACGCACCACTGGTTCATCGGCGACGGCATGGTGCACGGGGTGCGCCTGCGCGACGGCCGGGCCGAGTGGTACCGCAACCGCTGGGTGCGCTCGACGCGGGTCAGCGAGGCACTCGGCGAGCCGCCGAAGCCGGGGGAGCGCCACGGTGGGATGGACACCGTCAACACCAACGTCATCGGCCTCGCCGGGCGCACGTATGCCCTCGTCGAGGCCGGCGCCCGCCCGGTCGAGCTGTCCGAGGAGCTGGAGACGATCTGCCACAGCGACTTCGGGGGCACGCTGCCGAACGGCTACGCGGCCCACCCGAAGGTCGACCCCGCCACCGGTTCCCTGCACGCCATCGCCTACCACTGGGCGCTGCCGCACCTGCAGTACATCGTCGTCGGCGCCGACGGGCTGGTCAGCCAGGTCGAGCCGATCGAGGTGGACGGCGGCCCGATGGTCCACGACTGCTCGATCACCGAGCGGTGGATGGTCGTCTACGACCTGCCGGTCACGTTCGACCTCGACGGGGCGATGCGCGGCGAGCGCTTCCCGTACCGGTGGAACGAGGGGCGCGCGGCGCGCGTCGGGCTGCTGCCGCTCGGCGGCAAGGGGAGCGAGGTGCGCTGGTTCGAGGTGGCGCCGTGCTACGTGTTCCATCCGCTGAACGCGTTCGATGACGGCGACCGGGTCGTGCTCGACGTGGTGCGCTACGAGCGGATGTTCGCCGACCACCCGCTCGGCCCGGACGACGGCACGCCGCTCCTGTGGCGCTGGACGATCGACACCGCGACCGGTCGGGTCGACGAGCGCCAGCTGAGCGACGTGCCGCTCGAGTTCCCCCGGGTGGACGAGCGCCGGGTCGGACGCCGGCACTCGGTCGGGTGGGCCGCCTCGGTGCGCGGCTCGTCGACGCACAACGACTTCGGCGGCCAGCTCGTCCGCATCGACGGGGCCTCGGGGGACACCAAGGTCATCGACCTCGGCCCCGGCCGTCTGGGCGGTGAGTGGGTGATGGTGCCCCGCGGCGACGACGCCGCCGAGCAGGAGGGGTGGCTGATGACGTTCGTGTACGACCTCGCCGAGGGGCGCTCCGACCTGGTCGTGCTCGCCGCCGACGACCCCGAGGCGGGCCCGGTCGCGACCGTGCAGCTGCCGACCCGGGTGCCGCTCGGCTTCCACGGCAACTGGGTCCCCGCCTCCTGATCCCGCGTTCGCGCATCACCGCGCGGCTGGGCGCGCGCTGGTGCGCGAACGCGACACGGGAGACCCGGCGGCCGCCCGGGGGATCTGGGTGGGGTGCCTGAACCGCTGCCGCAGGGATCCCACCCGGGCACACGCGACTCGGGGCCGCAGTTCGGCTGCGGCCCCGAGCGCGTCGTCCCGCGTTCGCGCACCACCGCGCGGCTGGCCGCGCGCTGGTGCGCGAACGCGAGGACCTCAGACGGTGGTGGGCTGCTTCCGGTCGGCCCGGTCGGCGGCGGTCGCCGGCGCGTGCTGCACGTCGGACTCGTTCAGGGTGCGCGTCCAGCAGGCGAACTCGATCAAGATTCCGTTGGGGTCCTTGAAGTACAGCGACCGGATGAACACGTCACCGCCGTCGGTCTGCGGGTCGTAGTCCGCCTTGTGCCCGCCGTCGAGCGAGTCGGCGTGGTTGGTGATCTCGGTGACCGGCACGCCCATGGCCCGCAGTCGATCGCGGTACTCCTCGATCTGTTCCGGGGGCACGTCGAACGCGATGTGGTTCATCGTGCCGATCGCGGTGACGCCGCCACCGCCGTCGCCGATGCGCTGCATGTTGTCGTCGAACGTCGGGTGCAGCGACTCCCCGGGCGTGCCCTCGGGCGCGTTCGGGAACCAGAAGAAGGCGATCCCGTCGACGCCGTTGCCCAGGTCGAGGAAGAAGTGCTGGCCGCGGCCGTTGGGCAGCTCGAGCGTCTTGACGAGCTTCATACCGAGCACGTCCTCGTACCAGCGGACCGTCTCCTCCATGTCGCGGCAGACGAAGGCGACGTGGTTGAAGCCGCGCAGCTCGAACTTCGGGTTGGTGTGCGTCGTGGCTGCCAAGGCACCTCCCGTGACGTCCGTCGATGTGAGGTTCGCGTGCGGTTCATTGCACACCATCACCTGGGGAGGGTCAACGTGCCGGCCCGGGCGCCACCCCGAGCGCCACCTGACCGTCGAGGGGATCCCGGCAGCACCGCGTGTCGCCGGGCACGCCCCGCATTGCATACAGTTCGTCCATGCCACGACTCCGTCAGATCCCTCGCGCCGAGGTCACCTCGCCCGTCGTCCTGTCGATGTACGACCGCCTGTTCGGTGACCGCGACCCGGTGGCCGAACCGGGCACGGCGACCGGCACGCCGGGCAACTGGTGGACGGTGTTCGCCAACTCGCCCGACGTGCTCGAGCACGCCGGCCGCGGCTTCGGCCTCTACGCCAGCCCGGACCGCAAGATCCCGGGCGAGCTGCGCGAGCTCGGCCAGACCCGCGCCGGGTGGCTCGTCGGCAGCCAGTTCGTCTTCTCCCAGCACTGCAAGGCCTGCCGCGGCTACGGCTTCTCGGAGGAGAAGATCGAGGCCATCAAGGCGTGGCAGGTCTCGGACCTGTTCAACCCCCTCGAGCGGGCGTTGCTCGCCTACACCGATGCCCTGGTGCTGGGCTTCGGTCGCGTCGACGACGCCATCTTCGACGCGCTGAAGGAGCACCTCGACGACGAGCAGATCCTCGAGTTCACCTACATCACGATGATGTACACGATGCACGCAGTGATCTCGCGGGCGCTGCGCCTCGAGTACGACGACCGCGACGATCCCATCGTCGAGGTGCCCGCTCCGCCGGACTACAAGCCCGCCAACCTGGGTCGGCAGATCGCCTATGGCCTCGATCAGGTGAAGGGCGAGTCCGGGAGCTGACCTCGTGGTGCATGCAATCGGTGGGTCACGCGCCGCGCTGGGCCTCGACGGGTGTGGGCGACGGCGCGGCGAGGAGCCTGGGGGAGCGGCCCCGACCGTGAGCTGACTTGGCCGACCGGTGGGATGGCTGGTACAAACGGACCCGGCCGATCGTATGCAATACGGCAGGTCCTCCCCGCCGGTCGTCACCCCCCCGGCGACCGGAGCGGCACCCGCCGTCCCGCCGGTATGGGACGCGGTGTGACCGCGACGCGACACGCCGGTGCCGACCGCCAGGGGACGGCGGTCGGCACCGGCGGTCTCCGTCCGGGGTTCGGCGGTCTCAGCCGGCAGCTGCGCCCGAGGCAGGCTCGGCCGGTGCCGCAGGCGCGGGACGACGGGCTGCCGCGGCCATCACGCCGGCGGCCACCCCGGTCCCGGCGACGAGCTGAGTGAGCGCCCAGCCGAGCCCGGCCCGCCGGCGGGTCAGCACGCCGTCGAGGGCGAGCTTGCCCGGGCCGGCAGCGGCGAGGGCGAAGGCCACCGCCATCAGCACGGCGTTGTACTCGTAGCCGCCCTTGGTGATCCAGGGCCCGTTCTTGCCGTGCACCTTCTTGATCGCCACCGTCATCGTGCCGGTGGTCGCCGCGCTGGCGGCGGGGGTGAACACGCCGAGCAGGCTGGCCACGCCGGAGAACAGCTCGGTGACGCCGGCGGCGATCACGTGCTGGCGCCCGGGGCGCAACCCCATCGCCTCGAAGCCGGGCGCCGAGCCGTCGATGCCGCGGCCGCCCAGGCGCGTGGTCAGCTTCTGGATGCCGTGGCCGGCCATCAGGGCGCCGGTCGTCCAGCGCAGGGCGGTCAGACCCCACCCTTCGGTGCGCGCGCTCATCTAGGATTCCTCCGGGTCCGGCGCTTCCTGGCGCATTGTCCACAATCACGGGGGAGTCTGCCGGAGGAACCTGGCGACGTCTGTCGTGACATGGGCATCATTGCATACACTCTATGACGATGCAGTCGGACCGTGAGGACACCGCCCATCAGTCGACCGGGCCGCTGACCGGCGTGCGCGTGCTCGAGATGGGCAGCTTCATCGCCGGCCCCTTCGCCGGGCAGCTGCTCGGCGACTACGGCGCCGACGTGATCAAGATCGAGCCGCCCGACGAAGGCGATCCGATGCGCCACTGGGGCGTCACCAAGGACGGCGACAGCCTGTGGTGGCCGGCCATCGCCCGCAACAAGCGCTCGGTCGCGCTCGACCTGCGGCAGCCCCGTGCTCGCGACATCGTGCGTCGCCTGGCGGAGCAGTGCGACGTCGTGATCGAGAACTTCCGCCCCGGCCGCCTCGACGAGTGGGGCCTCGGCTACGCCGAGCTCTCCCGCAACAACCCGAAGCTCGTGATGGTGCACATCAGCGGGTTCGGACAGACCGGCCCGCTCGCCGGGCAGGCCGGCTTCGGCAGCGTCGGCGAGGCGATGGGTGGCATCCGGTACACCACGGGCAGCCCCGACCGGCCGCCTGCTCGCGCCGGCATCAGCCTCGGCGACGCGCTGGCGTCGGTGTTCGGCGTCATCGGCACGCTCTCGGCGCTGCTGGCCGCCCGGGAGACGGGCAAGGGCCAGGAGGTCGACGTCGCCATCTACGAGGCTGTGGCCGCGCTGATGGAGTCGACGATGGCCGACTACGAGCTGGGCGGTGTGATCCGGTCCCGCTCCGGCAGCGTGCTGCCCGGCGTGGCGCCGTCCAACGTGTACCCGACGGCCGACAACGCCGAGGTCGTCATCGCGGCCAACGCGGACAGCGTGTTCGCCCGGCTGTGCAAGGCGATGGGCAAGCCGGAGCTCGCCAGCGACCCCCGCTTCGCGACGCACGCCGCACGCGGCCAGCACATGGAGGAGCTCGACCGTCTGGTCGCCGAGTGGACCTCGACGATGCCGTGCCCGGAGGTGCTCAAGGTCCTCGAGCAGCACGCCGTCCCGGCGGGGCGCATCTTCACGGCGCCCGACATGCTCACCGACCCCCACTACCTTGCGCGCGACATGGTCCAGCGCGTGACGTCGGTGCAGGGGTGGGAGGTGCCGATGACCGGCATCGTCCCGCGGTTCACCGAGACGCCCGGCGCCATCCGGCATCCCGGGCCGCGGCTCGGCCAGCACACCGACGAGGTGCTGCGCTCCCTGCTGGGCATGGATGACGCCGAGCTCGCCGAGCTGCACCAGGCGGGCCTGATCGCGGGGGACCGCGCGTGACCGCCGTCCGCCTGCGCGACGTCACCCTGCGCGACGGGCTCCAGGACGAGGCCGTCGTCGCCACCGACGACAAGGTGGCGCTGTTCGAGGCGCTCGTGCGGGCGGGGATCCGTGATCTCGAGCTCACCTCGTTCGTCCGGCCCGACCGCGTCCCGGCGATGGCCGACGCGCCCGACCTCGCCGCGCGCACCGCGGGCACCGACGTCGACCGCTGGGCGCTCGTGCTCAACGAGCGCGGCGCGCAGCGCGCGCTCGAGGCGGGCATGGACCACGTGCAGTTCGTGGTCAGCGTGTCCGACGCGCACAGCCTGAACAACGCCGGGCGCACCGTGGAGCAGGGGCTGCAGGCGATGGAGGCGATCGCCGCCGCACTGCCCGACTCGGCGCGCATGGAGGTCACGCTGGCCACCGCCTTCGGCTGCCCGTACGACGGACCCGTCTCGCCCGACGCCGTGCTCGCCGCGGCGGAGCGGGCGGTGGCGGCCGGTGCCGCCGGGATCTCCCTGGCCGACACCATCGGCACGGCGATCCCCAAGGAGGTCACCGCGCTGGTCGAGGCGACGCGCCGGATCGCCGGCGACCTCCCCGTCGGCGTGCACCTGCACGACACCCGGGGGCTGGGCGTGACGAACGCACTCGCCGCGATCGAGGCCGGTGCCGCCCGCGTCGACGGCAGCGTCGGCGCGCTCGGTGGGTGCCCGTTCGCTCCGGGCGCCAGCGGCAACCTCGCGCTCGAGGATCTCGTCCACGTGCTCGAGGAGTCCGGGGTCGACACCGGCATCGATCTCGACGCGCTGATCGAGGCCGCCGAGCTGGCGTGCCGCCTGGTCGGCCGGCCCGTCGAGAGCCACGTGGGAAAGGCCGGACCACGATTCCGTCGTCTCGCAGCGAAGAGCCCGTCGTGAGGGCGGCGTCGGAGTCCGTCGGGACGACGCACGCCTACGAGCAGGTCCGCGCGGCCATCGTCGAGAACCGTTACCGGCCGGGGCAGCGGTTGATCGAGCAGCGCATCGCCGCCGAGCTCGGCCTGTCGCGCACGCCGGTGCGCGAGGCGCTGCGCATGCTCGAGGCCGAGGGGCTCGTGATCAGCGAGCGCAACCGCGGCGCCATCGTGCGACCGCTGTCGCCGTCGGAGGTGCTCGACCTCTACGGTCTGCGGATCCGCCTCGAGTCGTACGCGGCGGAGCTGGCCGCCGAGCGCATCCAGGACGACGAGCTCGACGAGCTGATCGCCGCCGCCGACGAGTTCGGTGCCGTGCGCCGGACGGTCGACGTGAGCACGATCGAGGGCGTGCGCCGCCTGAACGAGGCCAACCGGCGGCTGCACGACCGCATCCTCGCCGCGGCGCGCCACACGAGGTTGACGGCGATGCTCGCGCGCACCGTGGACATCCCCCTGGTGTTCCAGGCCTTCCGCTCGTTCGGGCCGGCGGAGATCGAGCGCTCGGACCTGTTCCACCACCTGATCGTCGACGCCATCGCCCGTCGTGACCCGCAGCGCGCAGGGGCGCTGATGGGCGAGCACATCGCCCAGGGCCGCGACGCCGTGCTCGACGCGCTGACCGAGTCGGGCGATCTCCCCGAGAGCATCGCCGGCAGCTGAGGTGCCCCGTCAGGGGAGGGTGACGGCGGTCTCGCCGGCGTCCGGTTCGGTGCCGGGACGACGTGCCGCGGCGAGCCGTCGTGGGCGGTCGAGTGCGCTGCTCGTCGCCAGCAGGACAGCCATCGTTGCAGCCGCAATGAGCCAGGCGGGACCGGCACCGAGCGCGGCGAACAGTGGCGCTGCGGTGAAGGCGCCGACGGCAGCGGCGGCCGAGCCGGCTGCCTCCGCCAGGCCCTGGGCGGCCGCTGCGTCCTGCTGGGGCGCAGCGTCGGCGACGGCGGCCTGCGTGCCCGGGGACTCGACCGCTTCGAGGATGCCGTGGGGGATCGTCATCGCCAGCACGACCGGCAGCGCCCCCACGTAGCCGTACGCGCCCATGAGGGGGACGGTGCCGGCCGCGGCGAGCACGGAGGTCCACCGGGGGCCGTAGGTGTCGGAGAGGCGCCCGGCCCAGCGGGCGATGAGCAGCATCGGGAGGGCGAACACGGTGAGCGAGATCGTCACGACCATCGTCGATGCGCCGAGGTCGTCGAGGTAGGTCGCCCAGAGCGGCTCGAAGACGCCCACGGAGTACCGGAACGAGATGACGACGAGCAGCGCGGCGATGAGCCGGCGGCTGCGGACGAGCCGCCGCAGCACGCGGCGGTCGACGGGGGAGACCGGCATGCTGCGCCGGCCCGGGTCGTCGACGACGACACCGCGCAGGGTCAGCCCGCTGACCGCGACGGCGATGCCCAGCACGAGGAACGGGAACCGCACATCCGCGATGACCGTGAGCGCGCCGGCGACGGGCGGGCCGAACACGAAGCCGGCCAGGTACGCGGCGTAGAAGACGCCGAGGCGCTCGCCGAGGTCGCCGACGGAGGACAGCACGATCGCCCGGCGGGCGGCGGGGATGATCATGCCGACAGCCGCACCGAGCACGGCGCGGGCGGCGACGAACTGCCACAGCTCCGTGCCCGCGGCGAACCAGAGCAGCCCGATCGCCGCGGCGGCGACGCCGGTGCGCAACAGGAGGAGGCCGTAACCGCGGTCGGCGTAGCGCGCCAGACCGAGCTGGGTGACGAGGGCGGCAGCGAACGCCGCACCGGCGATCCAGCCGAGGTTGCCAGGGGAGAGGTGGTAGCGCTCCTCGAGCTCGGCGAGGAGCACGAACACGGAGCTGACCCCGGCCATCGTGACGCCGGCGACGACGTACAACCCCCTCACGCCCGCCGAGCTTGCCAGGCGGGCGCGCGTCGCCGAGCACCGGGGGAGATCCACCGATCCGACGTGGCCGGCCGCCTACGATTGCGTCATGACGGAATTGCGGCGGTGCCGGTGGTGCCGGCGAGTGCTGCCGGAGCGGAAGGGGCCGGGGCGCAAGCGGGAGTTCTGCTCGGGGCGCTGCCGCCAGTGGGACTGGGTGGCGCGTCAGCGGGCCCGGGAGCTCGAGCTGAGCGAGGGCGAGCTCGTCGTCGCCAAGGCGACGCTCGACGAGCTGCACGACGAGCTGTACGTGCTCGCCTGCGCGGTGGACGACGTCGAGCGTGACCTCGCAGCGATCGAGGGCGAGCCGACGGTCCAGGACCTGCGCGAGGCGCTCGACTGGCTGCTCGACGCGGCGCGACCGCTGCGCAATCGCGAGATCCCCGCATCCGGGGGGTCGGCTTCCGGGAAATGAGCACCCCGCGAGGGTGGGAATTCGCGACAGGTCCGGCACCGATCCGGGCGGGATTCGTGTCAACAGGTGGCAGGGATCCCGCCCAGCAACCGAAATGGCCGGGATCCCGCCCGGAACGTGCGGGCACCGAGGTCGGGCCTGCCCTGTCCGCTGGCACGGGGAAGGCGCCGCATTTCGTCATGACGGAATCGTGCTCAGGGTTCGGGCGCGGGGTTGCGCCGGGCGCGCCCGTCGACGCATTGCCGACGTCCGCCGGCGCCGTCGCGGCCGGCCGCAACGGCCCCGAGGGGACCGGCCCGGCGCCGGCGGACGCAGGGAGCGGGTGGCGTCGGGCGGCGGCCCGGTGAACCGGGCCGGCCGAGCGCCGGCTCCGAGCCGGTGGCACGGCGCCGACACCCGGCCGGACCCGGGGCTCCAGCTCACCGTTTAACGCCCATAATCCACGTTATGTCATGTACGGGAGGCGCGCACGGACGGCGGGGCACCGCTCGGATCTGCCCGCTGACCAGGCATGACGCGCCGCACTCGTCATCTGGATGACGGGAACGCCCGTTCCCTTGCAGCCCGTCGGGCTGGCCTCCGACGCCGCCGCGACCGACATCAACTTCGTCAAGCTGTCAGGAGGCCCAACTCGATGTCTGTCCCGTCAACCGTTCGCGCCCGCCGATCCCGGATCCGTCGCACGACCGCCGCGTTGCTGCTGGCATCCGGTCTGTCGGTCTCCGGGACGGCGGTGGTCTCAGCGGGTGCGCCGGCACCCAGCCAGGTGCCCGCACAGGCCGACGCCGACGTCGTCGGCCTCCAGTACGGCGCCTACGGCGACAACGTGCGCGCGCTGCAGCAGGCGCTCATCCGTGTCGGCGTCGGCGTGAAGTACGGCGTCGACGGCTACTTCGGGTCGGCGACCCGGGCGTCGGTGAAGGCCTTCCAGAACTGGAAGGGCCTGCCGGTGACCGGCGTCGTGGACGCGGCGACGGCAGCCGCGCTCGGGTTCCGCGTCGGCAACGGCAACGCGGCCGCCGCGCCGAGCGCCGGCGGCAGCCTGCAGGTCGGCTCCACCGGCGCCGCCGTGAAGGAGCTCCAGCAGCTGTTGATCGCCGCCGGCGTCGACGTCGGCGGCGGCGTCGACGGCGTCTACGGGTTCATGACCGCCAACGCCGTGAAGCGCTTCCAGCAGTCCAAGGGGCTGCCTGTCACCGGGATCGCCGATGCCAAGACGCTGCAGGCATTGCGCGCGGTCGGCAGCGAGGCGCCGGCACCTCCGCCGGGCTCGATCGCCCAGGGTGCCCGGGGCACGGCCGTCAAGGCGGTGCAGCAGGCGCTCATCAAGGCCGGCATCCCGGTCCCCGGCGGTGCCGACGGCATCTTCGGTGCCGCCACCAAGGGTGCCGTCCAGCGGTTCCAGCAGGCCAAGGGGCTCCCCGCCACCGGCATCGTGGACCAGCAGACGGCTGCCGCCCTCGGCATCGGCGGCGGCGGCACGCAGCTGGTGACGCAGCCCGCCGCACCCGCGCCCTCGTCGAACACCTCGGCCAACGCGACGTCGGTCGTCGGCCTGCGCCTCGGGGCCCGTGGCCCCGCCGTCGTCACGTTGCAGAAGGCGATCATGTCGATGGGCTGGACGATCGCCGGCGGTGCCGACGGGATCTTCGGTCCGGCCACGCAGGCCGCGCTGATCAAGGCGCAGCGGGCCAACGGCGTGCCCGCCACGGGCGTCGTCGACGAAGCCACGGCGCGCCTGTTCAACCTCACGAGCACGCCGAACACCTCGACGACGGCGAACCCGGCCGGCGGTGGCGCCACGGCGCCCGGCTACCCGGTGTACGACGAGCGCGGCCCGCGCGTCGTGGCGCTCCAGCAGGCGCTCATCAAGGCCGGCATCGCCCTGCGCGGCGGCGCCGACGGCGTGTTCGGCGCGAGCACGGCGAGCGGCATCATCGTCTTCCAGCGGGCCAAGGGCCTGCCGGCGACCGGCAAGGTCGACGCGGCGACCGCGGCGGCGCTCGGGCTCAAGCCGATGGACCCGCCGGCCGCGCCGACGACCAACGTGACCGTCAAGCTCGAGGCCAAGCCGGTGCAGGGCCCGTGCTACTACGGCGACACCTGGACGGCCTCGCGCGGCAACGGGCGCGTGCACCTCGGCGTCGACATCGCCGCCAAGGAGGGCAACGAGCTGTACGCCGTCGCCTCGGGCACGGTGACGAAGATCTACACGCCCGAGACCGACCAGCTCGCCGGCAACGGCCTGCGGATCACCCGGCCCGATGGGACGTATTTCTTCTACGCCCACCTGTCGTCGCTGGCGCCGGGCATCAAGGTCGGCACGAAGGTCACGGCCGGCCAGGTCGTCGGCTACGTCGGCAAGACCGGCAACGCCGGCGTGCCGCACCTGCACCTGGAGATCCACCCGGGCGGCGGCTCGGCCGTCAACCCGTATCCGATCGTCAAGGCCATCGGCGCCTGCTGATCCGGGAGGGGCCGCCGCAGATCCGCCCGCTGCGTGGGGCCTCCCTCCCGCTCCCGCCGCGCCGCCCATTCCGTCATGACGGAATGGGCGGCGCGCGTGCGACGCCCGGTCCGGCGCGGCCACACCGTCCCCGGCTAGTGTGAGCCGCGCCGACGAACCCGTCCGGGAGAGCCGCCTCGGCGGCGCCGAAGGAGCAACCGACCCCGGAATCTCTCAGGCCAGTGGACCGGACGGGCGAGGCGACGCTGGAAAGCAGCACGGTCCCCCGGGTCCGTGCTCGCCGACGGGGAAAGCCCGGCAACGGTGCCGGGTGAAACTCTCAGGCACCGATGACAGCGCGGGGGCGGAACTCGACGCGCGTTCGGAGCCAGCCCATGCACGACCATCCCACTCCCCTCGCCGAGCTGCTCGCCGGTGACGAGTTCCCGGCCCGCCACATCGGTCCGAGCGACGCGGACCTCGCGCGCATGCTCGAGGTGATCGGCGTGTCCTCGCTCGAGGAGCTGCTCGACGAGACCGTGCCCGCCACCATCCGCTCGCCGCGGCCCCTCGACCTCCCCCCTGCCCGTTCCGAGCCGGAGGTGCTCGAGGCCGTACGGGCGTTCGCCGCCCGCAACCGCAGCCGCACGAGCCTGATCGGGATGGGCTACTACCCCACCGTCCTCCCCGGCGTCATCCAGCGCAACGTGCTGGAGGACCCCGCCTGGTACACGGCCTACACCCCATACCAGGCGGAGATCAGCCAGGGCCGGCTGGAGGCCCTGCTCAACTTCCAGACGATGGTCTCGGAGCTGACCGGGCTGCCGGTGGCCAACGCCTCGCTGCTCGACGAGGCCACTGCCGCAGCCGAGGCGATGGCGATGGCCCGCCGCCTGACCCGCGGCGCCGCCAACCGCTTCGTGGTCCATCACGACACGCACCCGCAGACGATCGCCGTCCTGCGCACGCGCGCCGAGCCGGTCGGCATCGACCTCGTGGTCGGCGACGTCGACGACGTCGCCGACGGCTGCTTCGGCGCCCTGTTCAGCCTGCCGACCTCCACGGGCGCGGTGCCCGACTGGCGGGCGGCGATCGAGCGCGTCCACGCCGCCGGCGGTCTCGCGGTGGTGGCGACCGATCTCCTCGCCTGTGTGCTCACCACCCCGCCGGGCCAGCTCGGCGCCGACATCGCCATCGGCTCGGCCCAGCGCTTCGGCGTGCCGATGATGTTCGGCGGTCCGCACGCCGCGTTCATCGCCGTCCACGAGCATCACGCCCGCGCCCTGCCGGGGCGGATCGTCGGCGTGAGCACCGACACCGCCGGCCGCCCGGCGCTGCGCCTCGCGCTGCAGACGCGCGAGCAGCACATCCGCCGCGAGCGGGCCACCTCCAACATCTGCACCGCCCAGGTGCTGCTCGCCGTGATCGCCGGGTTCTACGCCGCCTACCACGGCCCCGACGGGCTGCGCCGGATCGCCGAGCGCACCCACCGCATGGCCTCGATCGCCGCCGACGCCCTGCGCGCCGCCGGGCACACGCTGCGCCACGACACCTGGTTCGACACCGTCACCCTCGACGGTGTCGACGCCGACGCGCTCGTGGCGGCCGCGCGCGCCGTCGACATCGACATCCGGCGGGTGAGCGACACCGCCGTCGGGCTGTCCTTCGACGAGACGACGACGCTCGACGTCCTCGAGCGGCTGCTGCCTGCGCTCGGCGCGACGCTCGACCGCGGGCGCGTCGACGTCGCCCCCGACGGCCTCCCCCGCGACGTCCGCCGCAGCGACGACTTCCTCACCCAGTCGGTGTTCCGGCGGTACCACACCGAGCACGCCATGCTCCGCTACCTGCGGCGCCTGGCCGACGCCGACCTCGCGCTCGATCGGACCATGATCCCGCTCGGGTCGTGCACCATGAAGCTCAACGCGACGACCGAGATGGTGCCGATCACCTGGCCCGAGTTCACGTCGCTGCACCCGTTCGCCCCGCCCGACGAGTCCGAGGGGCTGCGCGCCCTGATCGCCGAGCTGGAGCAGTGGCTGGCGGAGATCACCGGCTACGACGCCGTCAGCGTGCAGCCCAACGCCGGCAGCCAGGGCGAGCTGGCCGGGCTGCTGGCCATCCGCGCCTACCACCGGTCGCGCGGTGACACCCAGCGCACGGTCTGCCTGATCCCGGCGAGCGCCCACGGCACCAATGCGGCGAGCGCCGTGATGGCCGGGTTCGACGTCGTCGTGGTCGGCACCGACCCGCGCGGCAACATCGACCTCGACGACCTGCGGGCGAAGCTGGCCCAGGTCGGTGACCGGCTCGCCGCGATCATGGTGACGTACCCGTCGACGCACGGCGTGTTCGAGGAGTCGATCACCACCGTCTGCGACCTCGTCCACGAGGCCGGCGGCCAGGTCTACGTCGACGGTGCCAACCTGAACGCGCTCGTCGGGCTCGCCCGGCCGGCGGAGTTCGGCGCCGACGTCAGCCACCTCAACCTGCACAAGACGTTCTGCATCCCCCACGGCGGCGGCGGCCCGGGCGTCGGACCGGTGGCGGTGCGCGCCCACCTCGCCGAGTTCCTCCCGGGTGACCCGCTCGACGGCGACCATCCCGTCGGGCCCGTGTCGGCTGCGCCGTACGGGTCGGCGGGGATCCTGCCGATCCCCTGGGCGTACATCGCGCTGATGGGGCCCGAGGGGTTGACCAAGGCGACGGGGGTCGCCATCGCCGCGGCCAACTACGTCGCCGCTCGCCTGAACGAGCACTTCCCCGTGCTCTACACGGGCGCCAACGGGCGCGTCGGTCACGAGTGCATCCTCGACCTGCGGCCGATCACCAAGGCCACCGGCGTGACCGTCGACGACGTCGCCAAGCGGCTCATGGACTACGGCTTCCACGCCCCGACGATGAGCTTCCCCGTCGCCGGGACGTTGATGGTCGAGCCCACCGAGAGCGAGCCGCTCGCCGAGCTCGATCGCTTCTGCGAGGCGATGATCGCGATCAAGCGCGAGATCGACCGCGTCGCCGCCGGTGAGTGGCCGCTCGAGGCGAGCCCGCTGCGCCTCGCGCCGCACACCGCCGAGGACCTGCTCGGCGAGTGGGACCGGCCCTATCCGCGCGAGCTGGGCGCCTATCCCCTGGCGTCGCTGCGGGTGGGCAAGTACTTCCCGCCGGTGTCACGGATCGATGCGGCGGCCGGCGATCGCCACCTCGTCTGCTCGTGCGAGCCCCTGGAGGCCTACGCCACGTCGTTAGCCTGAGCCGCCATGGCTGAGCCCGGTCGCACCGACCCCTTCGCGGACGTCATCTCGCTCGTCGCCGGCCCGATCGCCGCGGTGATCCGGTCGTTCGACCAGCTGCGCAGGGGCGCCGAGGACCTCATGAAGGGCCTCGAGAACTTCAACGCGACCATGGCCAACCTCAACGAGACGGCGAGCCGCGTCAACCGGCTGCTCAACGACATCGAGGAGCCGGTGCGGGCGATGGTCCCCCAGATCACCCGCACGGTGAAGCTCGCCGACGACATGGCGTCGCGGCTGTCGGGCCCGATCGACGAGGTGGTCCCCGGGCTGCGCCGGCTCGCCGACACGCTGGACTCGCCGGTGCTGCGCGACCTGCCGACGGACCTCGGCCAGTTCCTCGAGGTGCTCAACGACCTGCGCCGGCGGATCGCCCCGCTGGCCCAGCTCGCCGAGCAGGCCGGTGGCCTGTTCGGGCTGCGCCTGCCCGGCTTCGGCGCGCCCTCCTCCCCCGCTCCCGCCGCGCCGACCCCGGTCCCGGCCGCCGAGCCGGCGCCGACGGAGGCGACCGCAACGCCTGCGCCCGGCGAGGGCGACGCGAGCGAGCGGCCCGCACCGGCCAAGCGGGCGACGAAGCGATCGGCGGCGAAGAAGACGCCGCGCGAGCGCAGCTGAGCTCAGCGGCGCACGAACGGCCGCTCGACGACACGCCCGGCCAGCGCGGTCCCGCGCACGTCGATCGTCACCGCGGCGCCGACGTCGATCTGCGGCGGCACGAACGCCAGGGCGATGCCGTGGCCGAGGACGGGCGAGAAGTTGCCGCTGGTGACCTCCCCCACCCGCTCACCGTCGACGAGCACCGCACACCCGCGGCGGGGCGGGCGCCTGCCCTCGGAGGCGATCCCGACGAGGTGACGCTGCACGCCGGCCGCGCGCTCGGCGAGCAGGGCGTCGCGGCCGCGGAAGCGGGGCTTGTCCCACGCCACCACCCAGCCGAGCCCGGCCTGGAGCGGCGTGATCCCCGGGCCGAGCTCCTGGCCGTGGAGGGGCAGCCCGGCCTCGAGACGCAGCGTGTCACGGGCGCCCAGCCCGGCCGGCTCGATGCCCGCGCCGAGCAGCGCTCGCCACAGGTCGGCGGCAGCAGCCACCGGCACGGCGATCTCGACGCCCGCCTCGCCCGTGTAACCGGTGCCGGCGACGACGCACTCGGTGCCCTGCCACGTGGCGTGGGCGACCCGGAAGCGGCCGACGGCGGCCGCCTCGGGGAACACGGCGGCCAGGCGGTCCTTGGCCGCCGGGCCCTGCACGGCGAGCACGGCGCGCTCGTGGGTGGTGGCCTGCCCGCCGATCGCGTCGGTGACCCGATCGGTGTTCGACGCGTTGGGCATCACGTCGAACACGTTCGTGGCGTCGGCGCCGTCACCGGGGTGCCACCAGACGATGATGTCGTCGAGCACCGAGCCATCGTCGTCGTCGAGCAGGTGGGTGTACTGGGCGCGGCCGGGGCCGATCTTGCGCAGGTCGTTGGACAGCGTCTCCTGGAGCCGGTCGTACGCCCCCGGCCCGGTGAGGCGGACGGTGCCCAGGTGCGAGACGTCGAACACGACCGCCGCTTGGCGGCAGGCGAGGTGCTCGGCGATCGTGCCGCGCGGGTACTCGAGCGGCATCTCCCACCCACCGAAGGGCACCATCCGGGCGCCCAGCTCTCGGTGCAGCGGGTCGAGCGGCGACCGCTGCAGCACGGTCAGATCGCCTGGCGTGGTCCGCGCAGGGCGTCGCCGGCGGTGGCGGACTGCTCCTCCGCGGCGGCGCTGCCCTCGGTGCCCTCCTTGAACGGCACGAGCTTGGCGTCGACCTCGTCCTTCACGCCCGAGAGCGGGAGGACGTTGAGGACGCCCTGGCCGCGGCGCAGCACGTCGACGAGCTCGTCGCCGTCGCAGAGCATGACCTGCTGGCCGCTGATGACGATGTGCGCCGAGGCGATGTCCGTCGTGACGTGCTCGCGCAGGTAGGCGAAGACCTGGCGCACCGACTCGAGACGGATCCCGGCGTCGAGCAGCGTCTTGATCACGCGCAGCTCGAGGAGGTCACGGTAGGAGTAGCGACGACGGCTCCCGGACCCCGTGGCCTCGGCGAGCGAGGGCCGGATCAGGTTGGTCCGGGCCCAGTAGTCGAGCTGGCGGTAGGAGATCCCGACGATCTTCGCCGCCTGCGTCCCGCTGTATCCCGTATCGTCCACGGCCCAACACCTTCCGACGAGCACTGCACCCGGGATGAAACCCGGCGACATCGGCGTAGTTACGACGATGTGAGAAGCGCGACGCTACGGCTCGCGGCGGCGATCGTCAAGCGCCCGGCGCATCGGCGTGGCTGAGCAGGTGCGACGCGAGCCGGCCCCGAAGGCCCCCGCCGTCAGGCGAAGTCCTCGGGGTTGACGTGCTCGATGAAGTCGCGGAACTCGTCGATGATCTCCTCCGCCTCCTCCTCCGGCTCCGGGGTCGGCTCCTGGCCGACCTCGTCGAGGAGCTCCTCGGAGGCGAAGAGCGGAGCGGACACCCGCACCGCCAGGGCGATGGCGTCGGACGGGCGGCTCGACAGGATCGTCACGCCACCATCGGCGCGCCGCAGGTGGAGCTCGGCGAAGTACGTGTGGTCGCGCATCTCCGTGACGACGACCTGCTCCACCCGGACGCCCAGCTCGGTCAGCGTCTGCACGAACAGGTCGTGGGTCAGCGGCCGTGGCGGCGTCACGCCCTCCAGGGCGTAGTGGATCGCGGTCGCCTCCGGCGTCCCGATGTAGATCGGCAGCAGCCGGTGGCGGCCCGTCTGCTCGCGCAGCAACACCATCGGCGTGTTCGCGGGGACCTCCACGCGCACCCCGACGAGCTCGAGCGGCACCACGCCTCCGACTGTACCCCGCTTCCGGCCGTCGCGATCGACGCGATCCCGATCTCGCCCCATCGCGTTCGCGCACCGGCCGTCGCCGGGGCGCGCGCTGGTGCGCGAACGCGGGATCAGTCGAGGTACTGGCGCAGCTGGGCCCGCATCATGGCCGCCCGCAGCCGCGTCCCGAGGGCGTCGAGCTCCTGGAGCTGGGCGACGGCCTGGCTGCGCGCCTGGGGGTTGCGCTGGCGCAGCATCGGCAGGATCAGCTGCTCGTACAGCCCGGCCTCGCGCTCGACCGAGGTGCGCCACGCCCGGAGGTGCCGGGCGTCGATCCCGGCGCGCAGGAAGCCCCCGGCCGCAGCCGCGATCTCCACCGCGTCCTCGCCGTAGAGGTCGCCGCTCGTGCGCTTCGGCAGCACCCCGTACTCCTCCAGCTGGGCGAGCTGGGCCGGGGTGATCGACGCCATCGCACACAGCTCCTCGCGGTTGACGAGCACCCCGGGCAGCAGCCGGGCACCCGCGCCGTTCCCGTTCGACGCGCGCTCCGCCTGCTGCTGGGCCGGCTCGGCCGGCGCGCTCGCCGCAGGTTGGCGCTGGTGGGCTGGCGCGGACTCGTTCCGCTCCCCCGCCGCACGCGGCTGGTCCCGCCGCGCCGAGGGGTGCTGGGCACGCCCGGCCGACCCGGCGCCACCACGACCCGCCAGCCCGCGCCCCGAGGGGTGCTTGGCGACGTGTTCCTCGGTGGGCTGGCGCGCCCCGCGCGCCGGGGTCGGATCGGGCCGCTCGATCTCGCCGGAGTCGATGCGGTCCTTGATCACGCGCAGGGGCAGGAACTTCTCGCGCTGCTCGCGCAGGATCACGCGCAGGAGCTCGACGTCCTCGTCGTAGAACTTGCGGTAGCCCGACGGCGTCCGCTCCGGCTCGATCAGCCCCTGGCTCTCGAGGAAGCGGATCTTGCTGATCGTGATGTCGGGGAACTCCTCCTGCAGCAGGCTGAGGACTTCACCGATCGAGAGGTACGCGGCGCCAGGCTCAGCCATCGCTGCGCTCGAACAGCACGAGCCGGAACTTCCCCACCTGCAACTCGTCCCCGTGGCGCAGGAGGGCGCGCTCGACTCGCTCCTGGTTGACGTACGTACCGTTCAACGAGCCGACATCGGTCACGACGTAGCCCTCCGGCGTGCGCTCGATGGTGGCGTGCCGCCGCGACACCGTGATGTCGTCGAGCATGATCTCGCTGTCGGGGTGCCGCCCGAGCCGCGTCGTCTGGGTGGTCAGCACGAACCGGTCCCCGGCCTGAGGCCCGGAGCGCACGACGAGCACCGCCGTCCCCACCGGCAGGTCGCCGAGCGGCACGACGATGTCGTCGCTGCTCCCAGGGGCGTCCTGGAGCGGGTCCACGGCCGTCAGCGTGATCGTGCGATCGCCTGACACGTCGAGCGGCGAGCCGCAGCTCGAGCAGAAGTGGCTGTCGGGCGGGTTGCGGTGCCCGCAGTGGTTGCAGAACACGTACGCCACGCTCACCCCTCGATGAGCGAACGGTAGGCGGCAGCGTCGAGGAGCTGGTCGTACTCGCTCGGATCGCTCATCCGGATCGTGCAGATCCAGCCCTCGCCGTAGGGATCCTCGTTCAGCGTCTGCGGCGCGTCGGCGAGCGCCTCGTTGACCTCGAGGACCGTCCCGCTCACGGGGGCGTAGACGTCCGAGACCGACTTCGTGCTCTCCACCTCGCCGAAGGACTCGCCGGCGGTCACGGTGGCGCCGACCTCGGGCACCTGGACGAACACGACGTCGCCGAGTGCGTCCTGGGCGTAGTCGGTGATGCCGACCCGCACGACGTCCCCGTCCCGGCTGACCCACTCGTGATCCTTCGAGTACCGGAGCTGCTCGGGAACGTTCATGGGCGGCAACCGTATCGAAATGTCGGGCCCGGCTCCGCCGTCATGCCGCGGCTCGTGACGCGCGACCGGCCTCGATCCCCCGCCGGATCTCGGGGATGTAGGCGATCGCGGTCCAGTACGACAGGGCCAGCCCGGGGAGGCCGAGGATCCAGCCGAGGACCTGGAACACGTCGTGGCCGGGGAAGTCGCTCGCGCCGAGGACGAAGGCCGGGATGGCGAACATCAGGAGGAACGTGGCCGTCTTGCCGAGCCACGACACGTCGAAGCGGGCCATGTGGAAGAACAGCGTGGCGGCGGCGATCGTCCCGCCGACCAGCACCTCGCGCACGAGCACGGCGATGCAGAACCACCGCGGCGCGGCGCCGTCGACGATGATCGCCAGCAGGGCGACGATGAACAGCAGGCGGTCGACGGTCGGGTCGAACTTCTTGCCGAACTCGCTGACCTGCCCGAGCCGCCGGGCGAGGTAGCCGTCGACCCAGTCGGTGGCGCCGAGCCCGCCGAGCAGCCACGCCGCCGCCGCCCGGTCGTCCCGCCCGAGCAGCAGGTACAGGAACAGGGGCAGGCACAGGAGGCGCAGGAGCGTGAACAGGTTCGGCAGCGTGAGCAGCGTGTCGACCTCGCGGGGGTGCTCCGGGGGCATCGCTGCGACTGTACGGCGGGCGCCGCGCCGACCGGACGGCGTATGGTCCCGGACCGTGCCCACCGTGTTCAGTCGCATCATCGCCGGGGAGCTCCCCGGGACGTTCGTCTGGCGGGACGATCGCTGCGTCGCGTTCATGTCGATCAACCCGATCGCCCGCGGCCACGCCCTGATCGTGCCGATCGAGGAGCTCGACCACTGGCTCGACGGCGATCCGGCGCTGATCGCCCACCTGTTCGAGGTGACCCGGGTGATCGGGCTCGCCCAGCGGGCCGCGTTCCAGCCGGCGCGGATCGGCGTGATCATCGCCGGCTACGAGGTGCCGCACATGCACATCCACGCCATCCCGACGAACTCGATGGCGGACCTCTCCTTCGCCAACGCGGCGGCGTCCGTGGAGCGCAGCGAGCTGGAGGCCGCGGCGGAGGCGATCCGCGCGGAGCTGCGGGCGATGGGCCGCAGCGAGGTGTACGCCGGCCCGTCCTGAGCCGGCGCCGGCGGCTCGGCGCCCGGGGGTCAGCCGGTCGCCTGGTCCGTGTCCGCGTCGACGGGCAGGATCAGCTCGGGGCCCTTGTTGCGCACGTTGTTGACGGCGGTCGACACGGCGTGGACGGTGAGCAGGTCGTCCGCCGCCGGCACGAGCAGGCCGGAGAGCACCTCGAGGTCCTGGTTCTCCGGGTCGAGCCAGGCCGACCAGGCGGACTGCGGGAGGATCACCGGCATCCGGTCGTGGATCGGCGCCATCGTCCCGTTGGCCGACGTCGTCACGATCGTGGCGCTGTGCAGCCAGTCGGCGTCGGGCCCGGCCTCCTTGTCGCGCCAGGCCGACCACAGCCCGGCGACGGCGAGCGGCTCGCCGTCGAGGCGGTGGATGTACATCGGCTGCTTGGCCGGCTTGCCGCTCTTGGTGACCGGCCCGCCGGGTGCGCCCGCCTTCCACTCGTAGAAGCCGTCCATCGGGATGATGCAGCGCTGCTTCTTGAACACGCCCTTGTAGGCGGGCTTCTGGGCGAGGGTCTCGGCGCGGGCGTTGATCATCTTCGCCCCGACCTTGGTGTCCTTGGCCCACACCGGGATCAGGCCCCAGTGGAACACCTCGATGCGGGGCGTGCCGTCGGGTCCGGCGACGACGGCGTAGATGTCGTTGGTCGGCGCCACGTTGTAGTTGGCGCCGAGCGTCTCCCCCTCGAACGTGGCGCCGAAGTACTCGGCGATCTTGTCAGGCGTGCTCGACGACACGAAGCGGCCGCACATCGCGCGAACGCTACCGGTCCCACACCGCCCGGTCCCGGCACCGTCCGCCCGGGCCCCGCCCGCACCGTCGGCGACGCCCCTCGATTGCGCGCACCTCTGCCAACTTTTCGCGAAAACGGTCACGATGCGTCCGTTTTCGCGGAAAGTTGACGATGCGGGGCGTGGATCGCGCGCAATCGGGGTGTGTGGCGCGCCATGGCGTCGAGCCTCCGACCCGGATCCTCCCGGCGGCGGAATCCAGCAGGGTCGACAGATCGGAGGCCCGCCCGCCGTTCGCCACACTAGCCCTGCGAGGCGTCGGAGGACGGGGCCATTGCAGACGACACCGCGTGACATCCGCGACGACGCCCCGACGCGACGATGCCGGCCCCGCGGGACCGGCATCCGTGACGTCGGGCTGGGGAGATTTGAACTCCCGACCTCTTGACCCCCAGTCAAGCGCGCTAACCAAGCTGCGCCACAGCCCGTATGTCGGGGGCCGATGCTACCGGGCGGCCCACCGACGGTCCCACCTCCGATCCGGCGACCCCGGCGCTCAGGCGAACAGCATCTCGTAGCCGCGGTAGACGAGGTACACGACCACCATCACGACGAGCAGCTTGAAGTGCCAGGGCGCCCTCTCGTCCTCGGCCGCCTCGTCCCGGGTCAGCTGCGGGGTCTCCAGCTCGGCACCGCAATCGGGGCAGCGGCCGTCGGGCGTCATCGCCGAGGGCGCCCAGTAGTGCTCGCAGTCCTCGCACCAGGGCATCGTCAACCGTTGCGCTTGCGGACGCGCAGCTTGATGGGCGTCGAGCCGAACTCGAACGCCTCGCGGATCGAACGCTCGAGGTACCGCAGGTACGGCCGCGGCAGCTCGCGGTTGACGAACAGGGTGAACGTCGGCGGGTCCGTCGCCCCCTGCACCGCGTAGAGCACCCGTGCCCCTCCCCCGGCGGGCTGGCGCTGCTGGGCATCGGCGATCACCCGGTTGACGTCCTTGGTCGGCACGCGCCGGTGGTACTGGGCGATCGCGTCCTGGAGCACCGGGCGCAGCTTGTGCACGCCCTTGCCGGTGAGCGCCGAGATCTTGAGCACCGGCGCGTCACCGATGAAGGCCAGCTTGCGCGACAGGTCGGCGAGGATGGCGGCGCGATCGTCGGGATCGTCGATCAGCTCCCACTTGTTGAGCAGCACGACGATCGGGCAGCCGGCGGCGTCGATGCGCTCGGCGAGGCGCTGGTCCTGGTGGGTGACGCCCTCGGTGGCGTCGATCACGAGGAGGGCGATGTCGGCGTCGTCGATCGAGCGCAGGGCGCGCACGAGCGAGTAGTACTCGGCGGAGTCGTCGATGCGCGACCGCCGCCGCATGCCGGCGGTGTCGACGAACACGATCGGGCCGTCGGCGGTCTCGACGAGCGTGTCGATCGAGTCGCGGGTCGTGCCGGCGAGATCGTGGACCACGGCGCGGTCCTCGCCGACGAGCCGGTTGAACAGCGTCGACTTGCCGACGTTCGGGCGACCGACGATCGCCACGCGCGGCGGGCGCGGCTCCTCGGGGGTCCACGGCCGGTCGCCGTCACCGTCCGTCTCGACCCCCGCGTCCGTGGCCTCCTCCCCGGGCTCCGGCGTGGGAAGCTTGGCGATCACGACGTCGAGCAGGTCACCGGCGCGGCGACCGTGCAGCGCGCTCACGGGGAAGGGCTCGCCGAGCCCGAGCGCCATGAACTCCCAGCGCTCGGCCTCCCGGCGATCGTTGTCGGCCTTGTTGGCGACGAGGATCACCTCGTGGTCGCCGCGGCGCAGCCACTTGGCGATCGCCTCGTCCTCGTCGGTCACGCCGACCGAGGCGTCGACGACGAACAGCACGACGTCGGCGTCGCGCACGGCGGCCTCGACCTGGCGGCTGACCTTGGCGTCGAGATCGCTGCCACCGGGCATCCAGCCGCCCGTGTCGATCACCTGGAACGGCACGCCGAGCCACTCGGCCGGCATGGCCTTGCGGTCGCGGGTGACGCCCGGGCGGTCCTCGACGATCGCCGCCTGCTCGCCGACGATGCGGTTGAACAGGGTCGACTTGCCGACGTTGGGGCGGCCGACGATGGCCACCGCGGGCAGCTTGCGGACGTCCAGCACGTCGCTCATCGTGACTCCAGGGCGCGGCGCAGCGCGTGTCCGTCGGTGGCGACGACCTCGACCGGGCGCGGCAGGTCGGCCACGGTGCCGCCGTCGAGGAAGCGGCCGTCGTCGGACAGGCAGACGTCGGGCAACAGGTAGCGGTGACCGGCGGGCTCGTCGGCGAGGACGCGGGTCAGGTCGGCGCACGTGAGCAGCCCGGTGACGCCGGTGTTGCCGCCGAAGAACTGGTTGGCCACCGGGATGACCCGCACGTCGTCACGCCCGAGGCCGGCCACGAGCGGCGCGATGACCCGGGCGCCGAGCTCCCCGGACAGGATGCCGATGGGCGCCGACCGCCGCGGCAGGAGCGCCACCGGTGCCGACGGGCTGCTGGCCCGCAGGCCGGTGTAGGCGGCCGGGTTCGGCGGCAGGGGCCCGCACGACGCGGGTGCGTCGACGGCCGCGAAGAAGCCGCGGCGCACGCCCGTGGCCTCCTCGACCCGGCCGGTGAACTCGAGCTCGAACGTGCGGGCCATGCCGATCCCGTCCTCGTGCATCGAGAAGCCTTCGTAGGCCTCGGCGGGCGGGAACGGCCGGTCGGCCATCAGGTAGTACTCGTCGGCCGCGTGCACGAGGCGTCGGCCGAGCGCGGCGAGGTAGACGTCCTGCCAGTCCTCGATCGCGTCGATGACGGCGGCGGCCTCGGCGACGGTGTGCGGGCGCATGTTCGGCTCGGGGTTGAACCGGGACACGCCGAGCGGGACGACCGCCACCGATGCCAGCTCCGGGTACTCGTCGAGGATCCCGGCCAGGGTGTCGTCGAGCACCGGGCCGTCGTTGACGCCGGGGCAGATCACGAGCTGCCCGCGCACCTCGATGCCGTGGTCCAGCAGCGCCCGCAGCCAGCGCAGGCTGGTCGCGCCGCGCGGGTTGCGCAGCATCCGGGCGCGCACCTGCGGGTCGGTGGCGTGGATGCTCACGTGCAGCGGCGACAGGCCCTCGGTGATCACCCGCTCGAGGTCGGCCTCCGTGAAGCGGGTCAGCGTCGTGAAGTTCCCGTACAGGAAGCTCAGCCGGTAGTCGTCGTCCTTCAGGTACAGGCTCCGGCGCAGCCCCTTGGGCAGCTGGTAGATGAAGCAGAACTCGCAGTGGTTGTCGCACGTGCGGACCTTGTCGAACAGCGCGCTCGACACCTCGGCGCCGAGCGGCTGGCCGGTCTGCTTGGTGACCTCCAGCTCGAGCAGCAGGCCGTCGCGCTCGACGTCGAGGTCGACCACGGCCTCGTCGGTCCACAGCCGCCACTCGATGATGTCCCGGGGCAGGCGCCCGTTCACCCGCGTGACGACGTCGCCGGGGCGCAGCCCGGCGGCCTCCGCCGGCGAACCGGGCGCGACGGCCACGACCAGGGGCGCGCTCATCTCAGCGGGGGCGCGGCGCTGCGTGGCCGGGAACGCACGGACGGGACGACATGGCTGATCCAGGCTACCGGTGGGTGCCGCGTCGCTAGCGTGGACGGCAGATGGCGGAGACGACCGGACGCCCCCCAGCCCACACCGTCGAGCAGGTGCTGCTGGCCGAGCCACGCGGCTTCTGCGCGGGCGTGGAGATGGCGATCAAGGCGCTGGCGTGGATGGTGCGGGCGTTCCCGCCGCCCGTGTACTGCTACCACGAGATCGTCCACAACCGCCTGATCGTCGAGCGCTTCGAGGCCCAGGGCGTCGTGTTCGTCGACGACATCTCCGAGGTGCCGCCGGGCTCGCCGATCATGCTCTCGGCCCACGGCTCGGCACCCGAGGTCGTCGCCGCGGCCGAGGCGCGCGGGAGCTACGTGGTCGACTCGGTCTGCCCGCTCGTGACGAAGGTGCACCACGAGGTGCGCACCCGGGCCGGCAAGGGGTACCGCATCGTCTACGTCGGTCACGAGGGCCACGAGGAGGCGGTCGGCACGATGGCGGTGGCCCCGCAGGCGATCAGCCGCGTCGAGTCGGTGGCGGACGTCGAGGCGCTGCCGGACTTCGAGGAGCCCGTGGCGCTGCTCGCCCAGACCACGCTCTCGCACCGCGACTGGGCCGACGTCGCCGTCGCCGTGCGCCGGCGCTTCCCCGACGTGTGGGCGCCGGGGCGCAGCGACCTGTGCTTCGCCACGACGAACCGCCAGTCGGCGCTGATGGAGCTGGCGACGCGCTGCGACGCGATGGTCGTCATCGGGTCGGCCAACTCCTCCAACACCAAGGCCCTCGAGAAGCTGGCCCGGGAGGCGGGCTGCCCGCTCGTGCACCGCGTCAACGACGCGTCCGAGCTCCCGGCGTCGCTCACCTCGACGGCACGTGTCGTCGGCGTGACCGCCGGGGCGTCGGCACCGAACGAGCTCGTCGAGCAGGTGATCGCTCACCTCGCCCCGACGCGTGGCGTCGAGGTCGTGCGTGTGACGACCGAGGACGAGTACTTCCCGCCGCCGCGTCGGCTGCGCGAGCTGCAGGTGGCGATCGAGACGGCGGCGACGGTGCTGCTCGGCGGGTCGCTGCAGGACCGGCCGCGGATGGAGGACCGCCGGATCGGGGCGAGCGACGTGCTCGCCAGCCTCGTCAGCTGACGGCGAGCGCGGCGCGGACCTTCGGCACGACCTCCGACGCGAAGCGCTCCATCGACGGCGTCAGCGCTGCGGGCGGCAGGCCAGGCGCCGAGCCCCACGTGACCACGTCGGTGAGCCCGTACGTGCGGATGAACGACGTGAGCTCGGCGGCACAGTGGTCGACGTCGCCGACGACGACGCGCTGGGGGATGCGGTCACCCTCGTTGAACGTCTGCGCGTCGCCGAGTCCGGCCTCGGCGAAGAACCGCCCGTAGACCTGCATGCGGTAGCGCTCCGCGGCGCGCAACGGCGGCCAGTCGCGCTCGGGGTCGTCGGTCACGAGGAACGTGCGGATGATCCCGACGCGGTGGTCGGCCGGGTCACCGCCTGCCGCGCGCAGCTGCTCGCGCCAGCCGTCGAGCAGGGAGCGCGGGCCCTGCGGGAGGACGTGGGTGCGGTACCGCACGGCGCGCTCGATGCTCGGGACGCTCGACATCGCCAGCCACAGCGGGGGCCCGCCGGGCTGGACGGGATCGGGGTACACCCGGACGTCGTCGAACTGGTAGCGCTTGCCCTGGTAGCCGAAGCGCTCCCCCGACCACGCCAGGCGGAGGATGTCCAGGCACTCCTCGGTGCGCGAGACGCGCTGGGCGACGGGGAACCCGAACGCCCGGAACTCGTGGGGCGCGTAGCCGAGCCCGGCGCCGAACTCCATCCGGCCACCGGACAGCTGGTCGAGCACGGCGAGGTCCTCGGCCAGGCGGATCGGGTGCGAGAACGGGACGATCGCGATGTTCGTCGAGATCCGCATCCGCTCGGTCACCGCGGCGACCGCGCCGGCGACGGGCACGAACGAGGGCAGGTAGCCGTCCTCGACGAAGTGGTGCTCGCTGAACCAGACGAGGTCGAGGCCGAGCCGGTCGAGCAGGGCGACCTGCTCGACCGTCTGGGCGTAGACGTCCTGCAGCGTGTAGTCGCTGCCCGGCGGGCAGCGGAAGTCGTGGGCCACGCCGAAGCGCACCGGCGGCGGGACGCGCGCGTCAGCCATGTCGGCCTCCGGACCGCGCCGGCCCCCCACCGCCGGGTGTGCGCATGTCGGTCAGTCGCTCAGTTGCGCGGGACCTGGCTCCAGGGCACGTCGCGGTCGACGCGCACGTCGCCGGGCAGTCCGAGCACGCGCTCGCCGAGGATGTTCTTCATCACCTCGGTGGTGCCGCCCTCGATGGAGTTCGCCCGGCTGCGCAGGAACGCCTTCTGCAGCGAGTCGTAGCCCATCGCCGTCTCCGGGCGGACCATCTCGTAGCTGCCGTAGAGCATGCCGTCGGCGCCCATGATGTTCATGACCTTGGACCAGATGTCCTTGTTCAGCTCGGCCGAGGCGAGCTTGCCGATCGAGCCCTCGGGACCGGGGTCGCCGACCTTGCGCATCTGGGCGGCGCGGATGTTCGTGAGGCGCAGCACCTCGGCCCGGCACCAGAGCTTCATGACCTCGTCGAGCTCGACGGCGCGGCGCTCCGGCGACAGCTTCTTGAACTCCTTGACGAGCGTGGCGATCGGGCCGCTGCCGCGCTGGGGGATCGTGCCGCCGATCGACACGCGCTCGTTCATCAGCGTGGTCAGCGACACGCGCCAGCCCTCACCCTCCGGGCCGAGCCGCTCGCTGTCGGGGATCCGGGTGTCGGTGAAGTACACCTCGTTGAACTCGGCCTCGCCGGTCATCTGGCGCAGCGGGCGCACCTCGACCGTCGGGTCGTGCATGTCCACGACGAATGCGGTGAGCCCCTTGTGCTTGGGCACGTCCGGGTTCGTGCGGACCACGAGCAGCCCCCAGCGGGCCAGATGGGCGAGGGTGGTCCAGACCTTCTGACCGTTGATCACCCACTCGTCACCGTCGCGGACGCCGCGGGAGGCGAGACCGGCGAAGTCCGACCCGGCACCCGGCTCGGAGAAGAGCTGGCACCAGATCTCCTCGCACGTGAACAGCGGACGGAGGTAGCGCTTCTTCTGCTCCTCGGTGCCCCACGCCACCACCGTCGGGCCGCACATGCCGTACCCGATCGGGTTGCGCGACTGACAGTTCGGGCCGCCGGCGGCAGCGATCTTCTCGTTGATGATGCGCTGCAGCTTCGGGCTGAGCCCGAGCCCGCCGTACCCCTCCGGGAAGTGCACCCAGGCCAGGCCGCGGTCGAACTGCTCGCCAAGGAAGACCTTGGGATCAGTCGAAGCCGGGGGGAACTTCTCGAGCAGGTCGTCGACGAGGGCTTCGACCCGCGCCTCGTCGGTCGCAGCGGACTCCGTCACGGTCATGGCGCCCAACGTACCCGCGGGTAGGGAGCAGACCGCCAATCCTGACCGGACGGTCAAGCAGGTCAGGACGGTTGTGGGCCGTACGCAGGGCCGCCGCGCGCCGGCGGTGGGGCGGCGTCGGTGCTGCTCGGACCGGGCCGCGCGCCGAAGGTGAGCGGTGGGTGGCGTGGGTGGTCCGGTTGCTCATGTTCGGGGTGGGGTCGGTGCCGAAGGTGAGCAGTCGGTGCCGCTGGCGGCTCGCTTGCTCATGATCAGCCGTTGGCGGCATGCGAGCCGGCAGGGTCGTCGTCCCCTAGTTCAGGACGCCGCCGAGGCGGGCGGCCTCGATCGCCGCGGCCGGGCCGAGCTCGGGGATCGCCGCGCGCATCTTGGCGACGAGGGCGAGGCCGATCGGGTCGCGGCGGCGGGCGTAGGAGGCGCGCAGGTTCGTCAGCATCCGCAGCACGACGAGGCGCGCCGGCGTCGGGGCGAGGTGGGCGTCGTCCCACGTCAGGCGGCCCGCGCTCAGCGTCTCGAACGTGCGGCGCACGCCCGCGCGGTCGAGGGCCTCGCCCGTGAACGGATCGACGTAGGCGCCCTCGTCGCGCGCGTCCCGGACGAGGAAGTGCATCGGCATCCCGACCCCGACGACGGCGACCCCGACCCGGCGGGCGACCTCGATCATCACCGTGGCGAGCAGGATCGGCAGGCCGCGGCGGCGCTCCAGGACGACGTCGAGGAAGGAGTTGCGCGGGTGGTCGTAGTCGCTGGTGTCGCCGCGGAACCCGAGGGCGTCGAAGAGGTGCGCCCGGACCCCCTCGAACGTCGGCTCGGGGCAGCCGGCCGCGAGCTCGTCGAGCACGGCGAGGGCATCGTCGGTCGGCTGGGCGCGCAGCACGGCGGCCATCGCCAGCGCGGCACGGTCCAGCGGCACCTCGTCGGCACGGTCGGTCCCGACGAGTGCGGCGAAGCGGTCGAGACGCTCGAAGGGCTCGAGGTGCGCGTCGCCGGGCTCCATCACCGGACGGTAACTCCCTGGATCGCGGTCGGTCGCTGTACGTTCGTCCCCATGTACCCCGGCGCCTTCGTCGAGACCCAGCCCGACAAACCAGCGATCATCATGGCGTCCACCGGCGACGTCACGACGTTCGCCGAGCTGGACGCCGCAGCCAACCGGCTGTCGCGCCTGCTCCGAGCAGCCGGTGTGCAGCCGGGCGACCACGTCGCGTTCTGCATGGAGAACCACCCTCGGTACCTGGAGGTGGCGTGGGGGTGCCACTACGCCGGGGCGGTGTACACGGCGTGCTCGTCGCGGCTGACGAGCAAGGAGCTCGCCTACATCATCAACGACTGCGGCGCGAAGGTCTTCATCACGTCGAAGTACAAGGCCGATCAGGCCGCCGAGATCATCGCCGACACGCCGGGGGTCACGTTGCGGCTGATGCTCGACGGCACCATCGACGGCTACGAGGCCTACGAGCCGGCGGTCGCTGCGCAGTCCGCCGAGCCGATGCCGAACCGGGTCGCGGGCATCGACATGCTCTACTCGTCGGGGACCACGGGCTTGCCCAAGGGTGTGGCCCGTGAGTACCGGCCCGAGCCGCTGGAGACGCACCAGACCGGGGTCGTCGGCATGCTCCAGCTGCTGTTCGGCGGCAATCCCGACATGGTGTACCTGTCGCCGGCGCCGCTGTACCACGCTGCACCGCTGCGCTTCAACCTCAGCGTCATCGCCCTCGGCGGCACGACGGTGGTCATGGAGCACTTCGACGCGGAGCAGTTCCTCGCCCTCGTCGAGCGCTACCGGGTGACCCACACCCAGGTCGTCCCGACGATGTTCGTGCGCCTGCTCAAGCTCGATCCGGAGGTGCGGGCGAAGTACGACGTGTCGTCGTTGCAGTGCGTCATCCACGCCGCGGCGCCGTGCCCGGTGCCGGTGAAGGAGCAGATGATCGAGTGGTTCGGTCCGGTGATCCACGAGTACTACGCGGGCACCGAGGGCAACGGCTTCGTCTACTGCAACAGCGAGCAGTGGCTGGCGCACAAGGGCACCGTCGGCGCGCCGATCGGCTGCACGGTGCACATCGTCGGTGAGGACGGCGAGGAGCTGCCGCCCGGCGAGGCCGGGACGATCTACTTCGAGGGCGGGGCCTCGTTCGAGTACCACAACGACCCGGAGAAGACGAAGAGCTCGCGCCACCCGAAGGGCTGGACGACGCTCGGCGACGTCGGGTACCTGGACGAGGACGGCTTCCTCTACCTGACCGACCGCAAGGCCTACATGATCATCTCGGGCGGCGTGAACATCTATCCGCAGGAGGCGGAGAACGTCCTCGTCACCCACCCGAAGGTCGTGGACGTCGCCGTGTTCGGCGTGCCCAACGAGGAGTTCGGCGAGGAGGTCAAGGCCGTCGTCCAGCCGGTCCAGATGCCGGCGAGCGAGGAGGAGGCCAAGGCGTTGGAGCAGGAGCTGATCGCGTACTGCCGCTCCCAGCTCGCCGACGTCAAGTGCCCGCGCTCGGTGGACTTCCGCCCCGAGCTCCCCCGCCACCCCACCGGCAAGCTCTACAAGCGCATCCTGAAGGACGAGTACTGGGCGGCCGCCGGCCGCCAGATCTGACCGGCGCCGTCGGTCGCCGCACTTCTGACGCGACTTCGGTCCGGTATGCGGACCGAAGTCGCGTCAGATCGCACCGGTGCGGGTCACGTCGGGTGGGGCGGTCAGCTCGCCGATCGCGGTGCCCAGCTCGGCGTCGGCGAAGCGCCAGAACGCCGCCGATCTCGGGCCGACGCTGGGGCCCGCCGGTGTCCGCGTCGGGTTGAACTGCAGGCGCACGAACCCCTCGGCGGCGACCACGATCCCGTCGACGACGTCGGACTCCTCGTCGGCGGCCCAACGCCACGTCGTCCCGTCGACGCGCACCATCCGGCCGTCGACCGGGACCGGGGTCGGGACGTGCAGCTGCCACGTGCCGCCGGCGCGCGACGCGTCCGCCGTGCGCACGAGCTCACGCTCGAGATCGGCCGCTCTGATGTGGAGGGGGCGTCCGGCGACCACGAGGTCGAGCACGAGCGTGAGCGGCACCTCGCCGAGTCCGTTGGCGATCACGTTCAACCCGGCGCCGAAGCGGGGGTTGAGCTCCGTCGGTCGGAACCCGTCGGCGGTGGCGACGCCGTCGAGCGTGAACGGCCCGCGGAAGCCGACCGTGGCGCGCAGCGCCTCGCCGACACGCCGCGCGGCGGCGCGCATCTCCCCGCGCACCGCGTCGGGTGGGTCCCAGAACGTGGCGCAGCCGCTGTAGCGGAGCTCGTGGCCGCGGCGCAGCGTGACGATCTCGACCGGTCGCAGCACCGTCACCCCGTCGGGCAGGACGATCCCGTGGATCGACGTCGCGACGCCCTCGAGGAACGGCACGACCCGCACGTGCGTGCACCGGCCGCGCAGCTCCGCGGTCACCTCCTCGGCGCGCGCATCGTCGGTGACCCAGCGCGTCAGCGCGCCGCCGCCGTGATAGCCGCCCGACGCGTCCGCCGACCACACCGTGCCGGCACCGGCATCGAGCCGGTGGCGCACGGCGGCGGCCTCGTCGAGTGGCACGACGACCGACGGGGCGCCGCTCACCCCGGCCCGGGCGAGCACCTCGTCGAGCCGGGTCTTGTCCTCGAGCGCCACCCACTCGGGGCGGCGGTGGGCGACGACGGGCCGGCCGACGAACCGCGCTGACTCACCGAGGAAGTGACCGAAGACCACCGCCCCGCCGTCGGGGTCGAACGCCTCGACGGCGGCGATCACGTGCGCCGGCGGAGCCGCGAGCTTGCGGAGGCCGGCGCGCAGGCTCGCCATCGGGTCGTGGTGATCGTCGGGCTCCTCGTCGACGACCACCGGGCAGTCCGGCTGCGGTCCCGCACCGGCCTTCTCGAGGGCGACGACGAGGAGCTCGGCGGCACCCAACCGGCGCAGCGCGGTCACCATCGGCCCCCACGCCGCGGCGACGCCACCGGCGAGGATCACCTTGCGGCCACCGACCAGCTCGCGCAGCGGGGCCTGCCACCACTCCATCGCCCGAGGTTACGAACCGCTCCGCCGTGCGACCGGCGCCGTTTCCGCATCCGGACTCCACCTGGGCTGGCGCCGTCCGTTAGACCGAACGGCACACGACGGAGGACGACGGTGACAACAGGACTGCGGTTCGGCTGGTTCATCCCGACGGCGGGCGACACGACGTCGCTGGCGCGCGGCTCGGAGATCCGACCCAGCCTCGAGCTGTTCGAGCGCGTCGCCCGTGCAGCCGAGGCCGCCGGCTTCGAGTACGCGCTCGTGCCGGTGCAGACCCAGTGCTACGAGGCGTGGGTGACGTGCTCGATGATCGCCGCGCGCACCGAGCGTCTGACGATGCTCGTGGCGGCGCGGCCCGGGCTGATCGCGCCGACCGTCACGGCGAAGATGATCTCGACGTTCGACCAGCTCACCGGGGGACGCATCGCCGTCAACCTCATCGCCGGCGGTGACCGGGCCGAGCTCGCCGCCGACGGCCTGTTCCACGACCACGACGAGCGCTACGAGCTGATGGACGAGACCGTCACGCTGATGAAGCGCACGTGGACCGAGCCGCATCCCGTCACCCACCACGGGAGGTGGTTCCACGTCGAGGACGCGATCGTGCGGCCCCGACCGTTCCAGGACCCGCATCCCCGCTTCTACCTCGGCGGCATCTCCGACGCCGCCGTGGAGGTCTGCGCCAAGCACGCCGACGTCTACCTGTTCTGGGGCGACACCCCTGACAACATCGCGGCGCGCATCGCCCACGCTCGGGAGCGCGCCGCCTTGTACGGGCGCACCGACCGACTGGCCTTCGGGATGCGCCTGCAGGTGATCGTGCGCGACACCGAGGACGAGGCGTGGGAGGCCGCCGAGGCGCTCGTCGCCGGCGCCAGCGAGGCGCAGCGCGAGCGGATCCGCCGGATGTGGGAGGACTCCGAGGCGAACACGCGGATGAAGGAGCTGCTCGAGGCGCCCGGACACCGGCTCGGGCCGCACCTGTGGAGCGGCATCAGCGCCCTGCGTCCCGGCGCCGGCGTGGCGGTCGTCGGTGACCCGAAGCAGGTCGCCGCGACGCTGCGCGAGTTCGTCGACGTGGGCTGCACCGAGTTCTGCCTGTCCGGCTACCCCCACGACGCCGAGGCCGAGCGCTTCGGCCGCCTCGTGATGCCCCTCCTGCGCGACTGACCGCCCCCTCCTCCGCGTTTCTGACGCGAGTTTGGTCCGCTCTCCGGACCTAACTCGCGTCAGATGTGTGCGGGGTGGTCGCGGCGTGGAGTGCGTCGAGGAGCTCGGCGACGCGGATCGACAGGGTCGCGGGCCAGCGTGGGGGGGCGTCGCCGGCGGCCTCGGACTCGAACGCCGTGATCATCCGCTCGTAGGGGTTCGCGCCGCGGTGGTCGATCTCGTCACGGGTGCCGTCGGGGCGGACCACGGTGAACGACGCCGGCCGCTCCGGGCCCGGCACGAGGTTGTCGATCGTCACGATGCCGTCGCGGCCGATCACGGTCTGGTGGCGGCGGACCGGTGCGGCCAGCGACACCGTGAACGACGCGCCCCAGCCGTCCATCGCCACCCAGCCGTCCATCGACACGTCCACCCCGGCCTCGTTGCGGTCGGCGCGCGCCGCCACCTGCGTCGGCGCGGCGTCGTGGAAGCACAGCGCCGGGCCGAGGCAGTAGATCCCGAGGTCGAACAGCGCCCCACCGCCGCGGGCGTCGAAGCGGTGGTCGTTCGGCCGTTCGAAGGGATGGGTGAACACGGCGTGGTGCGACAGCAGCGGGCCGAGCTCGCCGGCCGCCACGAGCTCGCACAGGCGCTGCGAGCGCGGGTGGTGCGGCCACATGTACGCCTCGGCGAGGTGCCGGCCGCCGCCGCGCGCCGTCTCGTACAGCGCGGCCGTGTCGGCGGCGGACATCGTCAGCGGCTTCTCGCAGAGCACGTGCTTGCCGGCGTTCAGCGCCTTCATCACCCAGGCTGCGTGCAGCGCGTTCGGCAGCGCGACGTACACCGCGTCGACGTCGGGGTCGGCGAGCAGCGCGTCGTACGCGGACAGGTCGTCACCCTTGCGCGAGGCCTCGTGCACGATGCGGGCGCCGGCGAGGCTGAACGCCGGGCGCACGCGGGTGCGATGGTGGCGGGACGTCGCGCCGAGCACTCCCCAGCGCAGGCTCATCCGGAGATGACCACCATGCGCAGCTCGGTCATCTCGCGCACCGAGTAGGCCGGTCCCTCGCGCGTGTTGCCGCTGTCGCGCACGCCGCCATAGGGCTGGTGGTCGGCGCGCCAGGTCGGCACCTCGTTGACGAGGACGCCACCGAAGTCGAGCGTCCGGAACGCGTGGATGGCGTCGCCGATGTCGTGGGTGAAGATCGCCGCCTGCAGCCCGTAGCGGGTGTCGTTGGCGAGGCGCAGGGCGTCGTCGAGATCGCGGTAGGTGGCGATCCCGACCACCGGGCCGAACACCTCGTTGGCGCACACCTTCATGTCCGGGGTGACCCCGGTGAGCACGGTCGGCACGAGCACCCCGTGCTCGTCGAGCTCGCCGCCGTGGGCGACGGACGCGCCCTGGGCGACGGCCTCGTCGATCCACGACCTCACGCGGTCGCGATCGGCGGTGGAGATGAGGGCGGACACGTCGGTGGCCTCGTCGAGCGGGTCGCCGACGACGAGCGAGGAGACCTCCTTGACGAGGGTCTCGGTGAAGGCGTCGGCGATGTCCTCGTGGACGAGCACGCGCTGGGTGGAGATGCAGCTCTGGCCGGCGTGGGAGAACCCGGCCACCTTGATCTTGGCGGCGGCCGCCTTCCAGTCGCTGTCGGCCTCGATGATCACCGGCGCGTTGTTCCCGAGCTCGAGCCCGACCTTCTTGCGCGGCGCGCGCGCCCGGATCGACCAGCCCACGTCCGGCGACCCGGTGAACGTGATCATCGCGACGTCGTCGTGATCGACCAGCGCGTTGCCGACGGTGGCCCCGCTGCCGGTGACGACGTGGAGCCACCCCGCCGGCAGCCCGCACTCGTCGATGAGCAGCTCGGCGAGCGAGATCGCGCTGAACGGCGTCTGCCCCGCCGGCTTGAGGACCACCGGGCAGCCCGCCGCGATCGCCGGGGCGAGCTTGTGCGCCACGAGGTTGAGCGGGAAGTTGAACGGGCTGATCGCCCCCACCACACCGATCGGCACGCGCAACGTGAAGCCGAGCTTGCCCGTGCCCGACGCCGTCGCCTCCAGCGGCACCATCTCCCCCGCCAGCGTGCGTGCCTCGGCGGCGGCGAACCGGAACGTCTCCACGGCGCGCTCGACCTCGACGCGCGCGGTCTTCAGCGGCTTGGCCGCCTCCTCGGCGATCGTGCGCGCGAACTGCTCCCGGCGCTCCCTGATCAGCCGGGCGGCGGTGTCGAGGATCTCGGCGCGCTGCCACTGCGGCAGCGGCCCGCCCGCCAGCGTCTCCTTCGCCACCGCCACCGCCTGGTCGACGTCGGCGGGCGTGCAGGCGGGCACGCGGCCGATCTCGTGCCCGTCGTACGGCGACGTGACGGTGGTCGTCTCGGTCCCCGTGTAGCGCTCCCCCGCCAACGGCAACGCGCGAATTGCTGCAGCGGTGCTCATGCCGGCGACCATACTGCGACCTCGTGGCAGCCCGATCCCGGCCACGGCACCCGTACCTCGACTGGCCGGGGCCGATCCCGCTGGCTCACCGCGGCGGCGCCAGCGAGGCACCTGAGAACACGCTGCCGGCCTTCCAGCGGGCGGTCGACCTCGGCTACCGCTACCTCGAGACCGACGCGCACGTCACCGCGGACGGGGTGGTCGTCGCGTTCCACGACGACGACCTGTCGCGCACGTGCGGGCGACCGGGGTTCATCCACGAGCTCACGTGGGCCGAGCTGTCGACGGCGCGCGTCGCGGGGACCGAGCCGATCCCCCGCCTGGACGAGCTGCTCGAGGCGTTCCCGGACGCCCGGTTCAACATCGACTGCAAGACCGACCGCGCCGTCGAGCCGCTCGGCGACGTGCTGGAACGGCTGGGCGCGCTCGACCGCGTGTGCATCGGTGCGTTCAGCGACCGCCGGCTGCGCCGCCTGCGGGGACGGTTCGGGACCCGGCTGTGCACGAGCGCCGGACCGGTGGAGACCGGTGTGCTCAAGTTCCTCCACGTGAAGCTGCCCGGCCCGGTGGCCGCGCAGGTCCCGGTGCGGACGCGCGGGGTCACGGTCGTGACGCGCCGGTTCGTCGAGGCGTGCCACCGCCGCGGTGTCGCCGTCCACGTCTGGACGGTCGACGACCCCGCCGAGATGGAGCGGCTGCTCGACCTCGGTGTCGACGGGCTGATGACCGACGTGCCGGCGGCGCTCAAGGACGTGCTCGTCCGCCGCGGGCAGTGGGTGGACTGACCGGCGCGCCGACCCCGACGACGAGCGCGCCGAGCGCACCGGCCAGGAACACGCCGCTGCCGATCATCGTCACGACGCTGCCGCCGCCGATGTCGACGACACGGGCCTGGGGGGCGTCGTGCACGGCGATCCCGGCGGCGAGGCCGTAGCACGCGGCGACGCCGCCGAGCAGCCCGCCGGGCCGGGCCCACCCCCACCAGGTGGCGACGAGCGCGGCGACGCCGAGGAGCGGCACGATCGGCCACCAGCGCATCGCCGTCGCGGCGGGACCGTCGGGGGCGAAGCCGAGCCGGTCGACCACGCGGAACACGTCGTAGCTGTTGCGCGCCCGGCTGCCCGTGTGCACCCAGGGCAGGAACGACCCGACGAGCGACACCGCGGCCCCCACCGCCATCACCGTGAGGGGTGCCAGGCGCCGACCGAGCGGAGCGCGCACCGTCATCCTCTCGAGCATGCCAGCCGGACCCGGCCAGGACCCCGCCACCCGCAGCGATCACGACATCGAGGTTCGTGTCACCTCCGACGCGGTCGAGCGCGGATGCGGTGACACGGATCGGCCCGAGCAGTGCGGCCAGCTCCGAGGCGCTGGCGGCCGCTAGCGTCCGGCGGCGATGGTCCAGCTCGTGCCAGCCGGCGTCACCCGGGCGCGCCGGGCGATCGCCGCCACGGCCGACCACCTGGCGACGCAGGCGGCCATGGAGCTCTTCACTCGCGGCGGCAACGCGGTCGACGCGGCGATCGCCGCCAACGCCGCGATCGCCGTCACCGGGCCGCACCTGTGCGGACTCGGCGGCGACCTGTTCGCCCTCGTGCACACGCCGGACGGCGAGGTCGTCGGGCTGAACGCATCCGGCCGGGCGGGCAGCGGCGCCGACGCCGCGGCGCTGCGGGCGGAGGGCCACACGACGATGCCGCTGCGCCACGACGTCCGCGCCGTCACGGTGCCGGGCTGCGTCGACGGGTGGGTCCTCCTGCACGAGCGCTTCGGCAGCGTCGACCTGGCCACGATCCTCGGCCCCGCGATCCGCCTCGCCGCGTCCGGGTTCCCCGCCAGCCCGCTCCTGGTGGGCTCGCTCGGGCTGCTCGACGACGTCGCGCGTGAGCGCTTCGCCGAGCTGGTCGAGCAGGCGACGACCGCCGGTGCGCCGGTGCGCCGGCCCGGCGTCGCGCTGGCGCTGCAGGCGATCGCCGCGCACGGCCGTGCCGGGTTCTACCAGGGCGCGTTCGGCGAGGGGCTGCTCGCGCTCGGCTCCGGCCTGTTCACCCGCGCCGACCTCGCCACGGTGCAGGCGGACTGGGTGGCGCCGCTCCGCACACAGGCGTTCGGCCTCGAGCTCGCCACGATCCCGCCCAACTCCCAGGGCTACCTGTTCCTCGGCGCCGCCGCCCTCGCCGACGGTCTCGACCTGCCTGCCGACCCGGACGATCCGTCCTGGCCACACCTGCTGGTGGAGGCTGCGGCGACGGCTGGCTTCGACCGCCCCGACGTGCTGCACGAGGGCGCCGACGGGGTCGCGTTGCTGGATGCGATCGCCGCACGGGCGGGCCTCGTCGACCCGGTGCGCGCCGGAAAGCGGCCGGGGGCGGCCACCGAGGGCGACACGACGTACCTGTGCACCGCCGACGCGTCAGGCCTCGCGGTGAGCCTGATCCAGTCGAACGCGTCGGGTTTCGGCAGCTGGCTCGTCGAGCCGACGACCGGGATCAACCTCCACAACCGGGGGCTCGGGTTCAGCCTCCGGCCGGGACACCCCGCCGAGTACGGTCCCGGTCGCCGGCCGCCGCACACGCTGTGCCCGGCGCTCGCGACCCGCGACGGCGAGCTCGCGGCCGTGTTCGGCTCGATGGGCGGCGACGCACAACCGCAGATCCTGCTCCAGCTCGCGGCGCGCCTGTTCGCCACGCCCCGGGACGGCGCGACGGCCGACGTCGCCACCGCCATCGGCGCGCCGCGCTGGGCGCTGAAGGGCGCGGCGACCGGCTTCGACACCTGGACGAGCGGCCGGGCTCCGTCCGTCGCCGTCGAGGGCCACGCTCCATCGTCGTGGCGCGAGGGCCTCGCCGCGCGCGGCCACGACGTGGTCGGCGCGCCTGCGTTCGACGCCGCGTTCGGTCACGCCCACGCGATCGTCGTCGAGCCGACCGGCACGTTCGCCGCGGCTGCCGATCCGCGGTCGCGCGTCGGCAGCGCAGCGGGGATCTGATGCCGGAGGGGCACACGCTGCACCGGCTGGCGCGCGCCCATCGCGCCCAGTTCGCCGGCCACGTCGTCCACGTGTCCAGCCCGCAGCAGCGCTTCGCCGACGCCGCGCTCGTCGACGGGCGCGTGCTCGACACGGTGGAGGCGCACGGCAAGCACCTCTTCGCCGCGTTCGGCGATCGCGTCGTGCACGTCCATCTCGGGCTGTTCGGCAAGGTGACGATGGGGACCGGCGCGCCCCCGCCTCCCGTGGGCGCGGTGCGGATGCGCTGGGTGGCCGAGACCGGGTGGAGCGACCTGCGCGGCCCGACGGCGTGCGAGGTGCTGAGCCCGTCCGAGGTCGACGCGATCCGCGCCCGGCTCGGGCCCGATCCGCTCGCTCCTCGCGCCGACGGCGAGCGCGCCTTCGCCCGCATCGCCCGGAGCCGCGCGCCGATCGCCGGGTTGCTGATGGACCAGGCCGTCGTCGCCGGCGTCGGCAACGTGTACCGCGCGGAGATCCTGTTCCGGCACCGCGTCGATCCGTTCCTCCCCGGTCGCCAGCTCGACGCGTCGCGCTGGGCGCACCTGTGGCAGGACCTCGTCGCGCTGATGCGTGCCGGGCTGCGCACCGGGCGGATCGTCACCACCGAGCGCGCCGACCGCACGCGGCAGCGGGGCCCGGTGCGCCGCGAGGACGCGCACTACGTGTACCGGCGCCACGGGCTGCCGTGCCGCTGCTGCGGGATGGCGATCCGCATGGAGGAGCTCGCCGCCCGCAAGCTCTACTGGTGCCCGACCTGCCAGGTCGGCTGAGCGGCCCGGCGCCGCGCGAGCCGGGGTCAGACGAGCGGGACGACCTCTTCGATGAAGCGGGCCATCTGCTCGTCGGCCTTCTTGTACGGGTCGCCGATCAGGTGCGGGAAGATCGTCAGGTACCGCAGGCCGAGCAGGTCGCGATAGAAGGCGATGCCCTCGGCGACGTCCTCGGGGGTGCCGATGATGATCGTCTTGTTCTCGATCGACTCCTCGAGCGTCGGGATCAGCCCGGGCTTGGCCGGCTTGCCGTCCGCGCCCATGTACCCCCGGCTCCAGCCGTACGGCCCGAGGAACTTCCAGAACTCGTCGTGGCCCGGCGTCGCCGTCTCGACGGCCTTCTCGTAGGTGTCCTCGATGCGCACGGCGAGGACGAGCATGCGCTTCTCGTGCGGCTCGAGCTCCACGCCGTGGGCCTCCGCGTAGCGCTCGCCGTACGTGTCCCAGAAGCGCTTGATGAACGAGTGGTGCTGGTTCCAGAACACCGCGCCGTGGCCGACGCGGGGCACGTACTCGAGCGTCGGCGGGCTGGTCACCGCCTGCCAGATCTCGAACGGGTACAGCGGCCGCGGGACCAGCGTCAGGTCCTGGACGGTGCTGCCGCGATCGGGGATGCCGGGGACGGGGATCTGGAAGAACTCACCGGAGAACGAGAAGCGCTCCTGGGTGAGCGCCCGCCGGATGATCTCCATCGACTCCTCGAACACCCGCCGGTTGCGGTCATCGTCGGCGGCCTTCTCGGGGTTGTCGTGGGAGCCGATCGACACGCCCTTGTCGTTGAGGTGGAGGACCTCACGGGGCACGGTGCCGCGACCGACCCCGAGGATGCCGCGCCCGCCCGAGAGGTTGTGGAGCGTGGCGAAGTCCTCGGCGAGACGCAGCGGGTTCCACTGCGGCACGACGTTGAACATCGTGCCGAGACGGAGCCGCTCGGTGCGGGCGGCGATCCACGTCGAGATCTGGATGCCGTTCGGGATGACCTCGTAGCCCTCGTACTGGAAGTGGTGCTCGGTCGTCCAGAACGAGTCGTAGCCGAGGCGCTCGGCCTCCATCGCGGAGCTGATGTAGTCGGTGGTGGCCTTCCACACCTGCTCGTTGGTCACCCGGCGATCGGTCGGGGCGGGCGGGCCGGCGCCGGCGTCGTCCATCTCGACACCGCCGAAGAAGAAGGCTCCGAGTTCGAACGGATGCACGGCATCCGAGCGTACCAATCGGTAGGTTCGCAGGATCGCTGTGCTGGTGCTCCACGACGTGACCTTGGTCGACGGGACGCGTGCCGACGTGACCGTCGAGGACGGGACGATCGCCGCCGTCGCCGCGCCCGGCGCGGCACCGCCGCCCCCTGGTGCTACGGTCGTCGACCTCGCGGGTCACGTGCTGCTGACCGCGGCCGTCGAGCCGCACGCCCACCTGGACAAGGCGTTCCTGGCCGAGCGCGTGCACAACCCGACCGGTGACCTGCTCGGGGCGATCGAGGCGATGGTCGCCGCCCGGCCGACCCTGACGGTGGAGGACACGGTCGAGCGCGCCGAGCGGGCGGCCCGGCTGATGGCGGCCAACGGGTTCACCGCCGTGCGCACGCACGCCGACACGACGCTGGACCAGGGGCTGCGCAGCGTGGAGGCGCTCGTCGAGGTGCGTCGCCGCGTCGCGGACGTGATCGACGTGGAGGTCGTCGCGCTGACGGGCTGGCCGGTGGTCGGGCCGGAGGGCGACGCGTGCAAGGGCCTGCTGCGGGACGCGCTGGCGGCCGGTGCCGACGTCGTGGGTGGCTGCCCGCACCTCGACGTGGCGACGCGGCCGGCGACCGAGGTGTACCTCGAGATCGCCGCCGAGTTCGGTGTCGCCGTCGACCTGCACACCGACGAGACGCTCGATCCGCGGATCGCCGGGCTCGCCGACCTCGCCGACCTCGTGCTGCGCACGGGCTTCCCCCACCCGGTGACGGCGAGCCACTGCGTGAGCCTGGGGATGCAGCCGCTCGACCAGCAGCGGGCGACCGCGGAGAAGGTCGCCGAGGCGGGCATCTCGGTGATCACCCTGCCGGCGACGAACCTCTACCTGCAGGGCCGCGAGCACGCCCAGGCGACGCCGCGCGGCCTGACCGCGGTGAAGGTGCTGCGGGAGGCGGGGGTGAACGTGGCCGCCGGTGGCGACAACCTGCAGGACCCGTTCAACCCGATGGGCCGGGCGTGCCCGTTCGAGACGGCGGCGCTGTCCGTGCTCGCCGCGCACCTGCAACCGGACGAGGCGTGGGCGGCGGTGACGACGTGCGCGGCGGCGGCGACCGCCCGCCCGGCGCGCTCGATCGCCCCGGGCGAGCCCGCCGACCTGATCGCCGTCACGGCGGGGTCGGTGCGCGAGGCGATCGCCACGGGGGCGCCGCGCCGGCGGGTGTGGCGCCGCGGCGCCGAGCTGACCGCCGGCTGAGCCCGGCCGTCGGCCCGACCTGCGCCGATCCGGTCCGGTCCGGTGCGCTCCGGTCCGCTCGCCGGTCCGAGCTGGTCCGATCTGGGCGGGATTCCCGCCAGGTGCTGGCAGGGATCCCGCCCAGAAGGCGAAAAGGCAGCGATCCCGCCCAGATCGCCGGGGCGCAGCCGCTGGCGCCGTCAGCCGACCGGGTAGCCGGCGTCCTCGATCGCCTTGGTGATCGTCGCCTCGTCGACGGTCGCCGGGTCGTACTCGACGCGCACGCGCTTGGCGTCGAGGTCGACCTCGCTGGCGACGACGCCGGCGACCTCCTCGAGGCCCTCCTCGATGTTCAGCTTGCAGGCCGTGCAGTGCACGGTGGGCACGGCGAGCTCGATGGTCTGCACGGGGGTGTCCTCCTTCATGGATCAGTGGGTGGCTCAGGTGTGCCCGCGGAAGCGCCGCAGGCGCAGGCTGTTGGTGACCACGAACACGCTCGAGCACGCCATCGCCGCACCGGCGAGCATCGGCGCGAGCAACCCGGCGGCGGCGAGCGGGATCGCCGCGACGTTGTAGGCGAACGCCCAGAACAGGTTGCCCTTGATCGTCGCGAGCGTGCGCCGGGACAGGCGGATGGCGTCGACCGCGGCGCGCAGATCCCCGCGCACGAGCGTGAGGTCACTGGCCTCGATCGCCACGTCGGTGCCGGTGCCCATCGCCAGCCCCAGATCGGCCTGGGCCAGCGCCGCCGCGTCGTTGACGCCGTCGCCCACCATCGCCACCACCCCGTGCTCCTGGAGCCGGCGCACGACGGCCACCTTGTCCTCGGGGAGCACCTCGGCGATCACGTCGTCGGGGGCGATGCCCACGGCCTCGGCCACCGCGAGCGCCGCGCGGCGGTTGTCACCGGTGAGCAGCACCGGCCGCAGCCCGAGCGCCTTCAGCTCGGCGACGGCCTCGGCGCTCGTCGGTTTGATCGCGTCGGCGACGACGAGCATCCCCCGCACCGTGCCGTCCCACCCGACGAGCACCGGCGTGCGGCCGGCCGCCTCGGCTTCCTCCTTGGCCCGCCGCAGGTCGTCGTCGAGGTGCATGGCCCAGTCGGCGAGGAAGCGCTCGCGCCCGACCACGACGGCGTGCCCATCGACGACCCCGGTCACGCCGAGGCCCTGGGTGCTCGCGAACCCCTCGACGGGGGCGAGCTCGTGGCCGGCCTCGCGCGCCCCGTCGGCGATGGCGCGGGCGATCGGGTGCTCGGACGCGTGCTCGAGCGAGCCGGCGAGGCGCAGCACCTCACCAGCGTCGGTGCCCGCCGCGGCGACGACGTCGACGAGCGTCATCGTCCCGGTGGTCACCGTGCCCGTCTTGTCGAGCACGATCGTGTCGATCCGGCGCGTCGACTCCAGCACCTCGGGGCCCTTGATGATGATCCCCAGCTGGGCGCCACGGCCGGTGCCGACCATGATCGCCGTCGGCGTGGCCAGCCCGAGGGCACACGGGCAGGCGATGATCAGCACGGCCACCGCGGCCGTGAACGCGACGGACGCCGGCTCCCCCGTGCCGAGCCAGAACCCGAGGGTGGCGACGGCGAGGGCGATGACGACGGGCACGAACACCGCCGAGATCCGGTCGGCGAGCCGCTGCACGGGCGCCTTGCCGGTCTGCGCCTCCTCGACGAGCCGGGCGATCTGGGCGAGCTTGGTGTCGGCACCGACCCGGGTGGCGCGCACGACGAGGCGGCCGCCGGCGTTGACGGTCGCGCCGGTCACCGCATCGCCGGGCCCGACCTCCACCGGCACCGGCTCACCGGTGAGCAGCGACGTGTCGATCGCGGAGGTGCCCTCCACGACCACGCCGTCGGTCGCGACCTTCTCCCCCGGGCGCACGACGAACTCGTCGCCGACGGCGAGCTGGTCGATCGGGATCCGCACCTCGGCGCCGTCACGCAGCACGGCGACGTCCTTGGCGCCCAGCTCGAGCAGGGCTCGAAGCGCCGCGCCGGCGCGCCGCTTCGAGCGCGTCTCGGCGTAGCGCCCGGCGAGGATGAACGTGGTCACCCCTGCCGCGACCTCGAGGTACACCTGGCTCGCGCCCATGTCCCGGTCGGCGCGGAACGTGAAGCCGTGGGTCATGCCCGGCACGCCGGCGTCGCCGATGAACAGCGCGTAGAGCGACCAGCCGAACGCGGCGAGCACACCGAGGGAGATGAGCGTGTCCATCGTCGCCGTGGCGTGGCGGAGGTTGCGCCACGCGGCGCGGTGGAACGGCCAGGCACCCCACGTGACGACCGGGGCGGCCAACGTGAGCGACAGCCACTGCCAGTAGTCGAACTGCAGCGCCGGGACCATCGCCAGCACGACCACCGGTGCCGACAGCACGGCGGAGACGATCAGGCGGTCGCGCAGGCGGCGCGCCTCGTCCTCGGCGGGGTCGGGAGCGGCCTCCACTGCCGGGACGGTCGGCTGCGGCCGGGCGTCGCGCGCCGTGTAGCCGGCGGCCTCGACCTGGGCGATGAGCTCGTCGACGCCGATGTCCGACGGTGCCTCGATCGTCGCCCGCTCGGTGGCGAAGTTCACCGTGGCCCTGACGCCCTCCAGCTTGTTCAGGCGGCGCTCGATGCGTGCCGCGCAGGACGCGCAGGTCATGCCGCCGATGGCCAGGTCGACGCGTGTGGTCCCGGTCGTCTCAGTCGCCATGTCCGTGCTCCGTGTCCGCCGCCGTGTCGTCGGCCGGTGCCGCCGCCGCGGCGGCGGTGGTCACGACCGACGCGGTCCGTACCTCACCACCGTGGGAGAAGTCGAAGAAGAGCCCGTACGTGCCGCTCGTGGGGACGTCGATCCGGAAGCTGACGTCCGGCCCACCGGGACCGTCGGGGTCGTCGAGCGGGTGCACGTGCAGGTAGGCGAGGTCGCCCTCGCGGATCGCCACCAGGTGGCCGAGTGCCCCGAGGTAGGGATCGAGGTCGGTGACCGGCTCCCCGTCGCGGTGCACGGTGACCGTGAGCGTGGCGGAGCGCCCGGCGACGAGCTCGCCGCCGAGCGTCACCTCGTAGCCGTCGACCGTCGCCACGGGCGAGGGCGCCGGGATCGGCCGGGGTGTGAACTCGCCGGCGACGCCGAGCTCGGCACCGAGGGTGATCCCGTGGCTGCCTGCGGGCACGAAGTCGGCGTACAGGCGGTACGGCCCCGCCGGCAGCGGTGGGGCCATGACGCGCCACGTGCCGTGCTCGTCGCGCTCGGGGTGGACGTGGGCATACGTGCGCAGGTCCCGGCTGACGATCACCAGGTGCAGCTCCTTGTCGTGCTCCACCTCGTACTCCGTCAGCACCTCGCCCATCGGGTCGTGGATGACGAGCGCCAGTTCCGACGGCGTGTCGGCCGGGATCACCGTCGTCTCCAACGCCAGGTGGTAGCCGTCCCGACTGGCCGACAGGCCTGGCGGGAGGCCGTCGTCAGCGGGCGGCGCGGCCTCGTCGTGCGCCCCGGGCGGGTCCTCGTCGGGCTCGGGTCCGAGCGCCGCGCCGACGGCCGCTCCACCGCCGAGCACGGCGGCCAGCAGGACGCCGTAGGCCGCGAGCCGGAACGCGGGGGCCGACGGGTTCACGCCCAGGATGATACCTCCCGGGGGTATGAGTCAGGACGGCGGTCGGAGGGTGTGAGGTCGATCCGGCGCAGCAGCTGGGCGTTGAGCGCGACGACGATCGTCGAGAGGCTCATGAGGACGGCGCCGACCGCCGGCGAGAGCCGCACCCCTGCCCATGCGAGTGCGCCGGCGGCGAGCGGGATGGCAGCCACGTTGTAGGCGGCGGCCCAGGCCAGGTTCTGGCGCATCTTGCGATAGCTCGCCTGCGACAGCCGCAGGACGGCGCCGACGCCGCGCGGGTCGCTGGACGCCAGCACGACGCCCGCCGACTCGATGGCGACGTCCGTGCCGGCGCCGATCGCGATGCCGACGTCGGCACGGGCGAGTGCGGGCGCGTCGTTGACGCCGTCACCGACCATCGCCACGCGCCGCCCGTGCTGCTGCAGCTCGCGCACGACGTGCTCCTTCTCCTCCGGGAGCACCTCGGCGAACACCTCGTCGATCCCGAGGTCGGCGCCGACGGCCTCGGCGACCTGGCGGGCGTCGCCGGTGATCATCGCCACCCGGATGCCACGGGCGCGCAGCGCCGTGACCGCCTCGCGCGCCTCGGGGCGCACCTCGTCCTCCAGGGCGAACGCCGCCACGACCGCGTCGTCGCGCACCAGGTGCAGGATCGCCGCGCCGCGCTGCGCCCACTCGTCGGTGGCCGCGCGCAGCTCGGCGGGGACGTCGAGGTGACGTTCGCGCAGGAGGGCGGGCCCGCCGACGGCGTGGCGGCGGCCGTCGATCGTCGCCTCCACCCCGCGGCCGACGAGGGCCCGGAAGTCGCTCGCCGGCACCCGACCGCCGACGTGCGCCGCGGCTGCGACGATGGCGCGTGCGAGCGGGTGCTCGCTGTCGGCCTCCACGCCCGCGGCGAGCCGTAGGGCGTCCGCCGCGGAAAGTCCGGCGGTGACGGCCGTGCCGGTGACCACGTGGGCCCCCTTGGTCAACGTGCCGGTCTTGTCGAACAGCACCGTGTCCACGGTGCGCATCCGCTCGAGCGCGAGGCGGTCTTTCACGAGGATCCCTGCCCGCGCCGAGACCGCGGTGGAGAGCGCGACGACGAGGGGGATCGCCAGGCCGAGCGCGTGCGGGCAGGCGATCACCAGCACCGCCACGGTGCTCGTGACGGCATCGCCCAGGTCACCGGTGAGCGACCACGCCACGAACGTCACCACGGCGGCGCCCAGCGCGACGTAGAAGAGCAGCGCCGCGAAGCGGTCGGCGAGCACCTGGGCCCGGCTGCGGCTGGCCTGGGCGTCGGCGACGAGACGTCGGATGCCGGCGAGGGCCGTGTCCTCGCCGACGGCGTCGACGCGGACGCGCAGCGACGAGTCCGTCGCCACGGTGCCGGCGACGACACGGTCGCCGACGGCCTTGGCGACCGGACGGGACTCGCCGGTGATCATCGACTCGTCGAGCTCGGCGGCACCGTCCACGATCGTCCCGTCGGCCGGTACTCGCCCACCGGCGCGCACGAGGACGAGGTCGCCGACGGCGAGGTCGTCGATGGCGACGGTGCGGACGTCGTCGCCGTCGACGAGCTCGGCCTCGTCGGGCAGCAGCTCGGCGAGTGCCTGCAGCGCGCCGCGCGCCCGGCCGATGGCCTTCATCTCCTGCCAGTGGCCGAGCAGCATGATCGTGACGAGCGCCGCCAGCTCCCACCAGAACTCGAGGTCGAGCCAGTCGAGGCTGGTAGCGAGCGACGACGCGTAGGCGACCGAGATCGCCATCGCGACGAGCAGCATCATGCCCGGCTGGCGCTCGCGCACCTCGGCGACGGCGCCGGTGAGGAACGGCCAGCCGCCCCACCAGAACACGAACGAGCCGAGGACCGGGCCGAGCCAGGCGCGGCCGGGCACGTCGAGCGAGTAGCCGAACCAGTCCATGACCATCTCGCTCGTGACCACGAGCGGGACCGTCGCCGCGAGCGTCAGCCAGAAGCGGCGCTGGAACTGCGCCGGGTCGTGACCGGCGTGCTGGTCGTGTAGGCCATGGGCACCGGTCGCAGCGCCATGGTGCTCGTGGGTGTCGTGGTGGCCCGCCGGGATGGCGTGAGCGTGCATCAGGTGCCTCCTCTCGAGGAGCATATACCCCATAGGGGTATATGTCAACGACCGAGGCAGATACCCCGGGGTGGTATCATTCGGGTATGGCGACGACGACCCGCGGCTACTCGATGCAGCGCGACGACTACCTGAAGCGCCTCCGGCGGATCGAGGGGCAGGTCCGCGGCCTCCAGCGGATGGTCGAGAACGACGAGTACTGCATCGACATCCTCACGCAGGTCGCCGCCGCGACCCGCGCGCTGCAGAGCGTTGCCGTCGGCCTCCTCGACGAGCACCTGCGCCACTGCGTCGCCGGCGCGGCCGCGGCCGGTGACACCGAGGAGTCCCGCCGCCTCATCAGCGAGGCGACCGCGGCGATCGACCGCCTCGTGAAGTCCTGACGCCGTCTCGCTCCCCGCGCCGCGGCCGATCATGAGCAACCGACCCGCCCAGCGGTCGTGTTGCTCATGATCACCGTGCGGCTGGCGCCGAAGATGAGCGTTCGAGCCACTCAACGGCCGTGATGCTCATCTTCACAGCGGGCTCGGCGCCGATCATGAGCAACCGAGCCACCCAGCGGTCACCTTGCTCATCTTCAGCGTCGAGGCGACGTGGAACGACGAGCCGAACCACTGCATCGCAGCGCCGACCCGACGCCGTCCGCGGGACCCCCAGACGGGAACCGGTTCAGTCGTCGTCGGGGATGCCGGCGAGCGCGAGGAGCGTGTGCAGGAGCACCTCCGCGCCGGCCGTGACGTCGGACGGGTGCGTGTACTCCGCGATGTTGTGCGACAGGCCGCCGACGCTCGGGACGAAGATCATCGCGGCCGGGCAGATGCGGGCGAGCATCTGCGCGTCGTGGCCGGCGCCGCTCGGCAGGCGACGCGTGGAGTAGCCGAGCCGCCGCGCCGTGGCCTCCACGAGGTCGACCGTCGCCTCGTCGAACGTCACGGGCTCGAAGCGGGCGAGCGAGCGCGTCGAGACGGTCACGCCCTCGGCGGCGGCGAGCCGCTCCACCTCCGCGGCGAGCCGGCGCTCCGCCTCGCGCAGCACGGCGTCGTCGGTGTTGCGCAGGTCGACGGTCAGCACCGCCTTATCGGGCACCACGTTCACGAGATCGGGGCGGACCTCGAAGCGTCCCACGGTCGCCACCTGCGCGCCCCCGAGGTCGAGCGCGAGACGGCGGGCGAGCACGGCGATCGCCGCGGCCACGTAGCCGGCGTCGCGGCGCATGTGCATCGGCGTCGTACCGGCGTGCGCCGAGCGGCCGCTGATCGTGAGCTCCGTCCAGGAGATGCCCTGCACCCCCTCGACGACCCCGATCGTCACCCCCTCGTCCTCGAGGATCGGTCCCTGCTCGATGTGCAGCTCGACGTACGCGTGCGGCGGTCGCGCCGTCGGGCACGGCACCGGTCCGGCGTAGCCGATCCGGGCGAGCTCGTCGCCGAGGCGCGCACCGTCGTCGGTCGCCCGCACGTCGAGCGCCTCCTCGAGCGGCATCCCCCCGGCGAAGACGAGGCTGCCCAGCATGTCCGGCGGGAAGCGGCTGCCCTCTTCGTCGGTGAAGAACGCGACCGCGAGCGGGTGCACGGTGCGGACGCCGTGCTGCTCAAGCGTCTCGATCACCTCGAGGCCGGCGAGCACGCCGAGGTTCCCGTCGAAGCGGCCCCCGGTCGCGACCGTGTCAATGTGCGAGCCGCACATGACCGGCGCCGCCGTGGGATCGGTGCCCGGGCGCGTGGCCACGACGTTGCCGATCGCGTCGATCGCCACGTCCAGGCCGAGGTCGCGCATCCACCCGACGACGAGGTCGCGCCCCGCCTTGTCGGCGTCGGTCAGCGCCAGCCGCGCGCAGCCCTCCTCGCCGTTGGGGCCCTTGATCGCCCCGACCTCGCCGAGCTCGACCAGCCGACGCCAGAGCCGGTCGCCGTTGACGTGGAGGTCCGCGATGCTCATGCGCGGTATTCGAACACGGCGATCTCCGCCAGTGCCGCGCAGAACGCGTCCACGGCACCTGTGAACAGCGTCGCACCGAGCTCGGCGGACGCACCGGTCGGGTCACCGATGTGGCCGTCGTCGCCGAAGTCGTTCGACAACCACCCGAACGACACCGGGCCCCCGAAGCGCACGTAGCGGTTCTCGGCGAGGTGCTCGGGCACGCGCCGCACGGCCGCCGACATGTCGACGAGCTCCGGGGCGAGGTGCAGCATGATCGATGTCTCGTCGGTGCCGCCGTGCACGCCCATCCCGAGCTCGCCCGGCGCGGACGTGCCGCCCTGGTCCGGTGGCACGCCAGGGTGCGCGAGGAACGTCATCAACCCGTGGTGGAGGCGCAGCTCGCGGTTGGCCACGCCAACGAGCGCGCTGTTGCCGCCGTGGCCGTTGAAGAACACCAGCCGGCGCGCCGGCGTCATGGCGACGCAGCGGCCGAGGTCGTCGAGCACCGCGAGCAACGTCGACGCGGACAGCCAGATCGTGCCCGGCGACCACGCGTGCTCGTTCGACTTCGTATAGGCCAGCGGAGGGAGCAGCCAGACGTCGAGCTCCTCACCGACGCGCTCCACCGCCGCGGCGGCCACGCGCTCGGCGATCAGCAGGTCGGTGTTGAACGGGAGGTGCGGGCCGTGCTGTTCGATCGCCCCGAGCGGCTGGACGAGGATGCTGCGCTCGGTCAGGCGCTCGGCGATCTCGGGGGCCCGCAGGTGGGCGAGATGGCGTGGCGGGAACACGCGCGCACGCTACCGGGCGGCCATGATGGGCCGCATGAGATCGCGGCGGACGGAGACAAGGCGGCGCGCGGTGCGGCTCACGCCGGGATCGGATCACGACGCCGTCATCGTCGGCGGTGGGCACAACGGGCTCGTCACCGCGGCGTACCTCGCCCGCGCCGGGCTGCGCACGCTCGTGCTCGAGGCCCGGCCGATCGTCGGCGGCACGGCCGGCACCGAGACGTTCGCCGGTGCCCGCGTGAATCTGTGCAGCTGCGATCACACCACGTTCCGCACGACGCCGGTCGGTGAGGAGCTGGACCTGGCCGCCCACGGGCTGCGCTACCTCGACCTGGAGCCGGCGAGCATGGCCACGACGTGGTCGGGTGCACCGCTGTGGCGCTCCTACCACGACCCCGAGCGGACGATCGACGAGCTGGCGGCCACGCACCCGGGCGAGGTCGAGGGGTACCGCCGCTACCTCGCCGCGGCACGACCGGCGGTGCAGACGATCATCGCCGCCGCCTCCGAGCCACCGTCGCTCGCCCGCCTCACCCGCCTCGCGATCCGCCGCCGCCTCGCCGGCATCGCCCCGGTGCTGCGCTGGAGCCGGCGCAGCGCGGCGGACGTGATGCGGTCGTTCTTCACGTCGGACGCCCTGCGCACGCCAGGTCTGGTGTCGGGCCCGATGGTGTGGGGCGTCAGCCCGGAGGCGCCGGGCACCGGTCTGGGCGCGCTCCCGTACGCGATGCGCCACGTCGCCCGCGTCGGGCGGCCGGTGGGTGGCAGCGGCGCGCTGACCGACGCGCTGGCCGCTGTCGTGCGCTGTCACGGTGGTGACGTGCGCACCGGCGCGAGGGTGACGGCCATCCGCTGCGACGGGAGCCGGGTCGTCGGGGTCGCGCTCGCCGGCGGCGAGGAGATCTCGGCGCCGATCGTCGTCGCCGCGTGCGACCCGCGGCGGGCGTTCGTGGAGTGGCTCTCGTCGCCGCCTGCCTCGGCCGAGGCGATGATCGCCCGCTGGCGCGACCGGACCCCCGGAACCGGCTACGAGTCGAAGATCGACGCCGTGCTGGACCGCGAGCCGCGGCTGCGGGGCGCCGACGCACCGCTGTCGTCGACGCTGGTCGTGGCCCCACCGATCGCCGACATGGACCGCGCCGCCCGGATGCTCCCGACCGGCGGGATGCTCGAGCGACCGGCGCTGCTCGTGAACGTGCCGACGATCGCCGATCCGTCGCTGGCGCCGCCCGGGCACCATGTGCTCAGCCTCGAGGTGCTGCTCACGCCGTACGCGCTGCCCGGCGGCTGGCCCGGTTCGAGCGAGCCGCAGCGCTGGCTCGAGCTGCTGGCGGAGCTGTGCGAGCCGGGGCTGCTCGAGTCGATCGTGGCGTGGCGCGCGGTCACGCCCGACGTGTACGAGCGCGACTTCTTCCTCCCCGCCGGCCACGCGCCGAGCTTCGGCGGCGGCCCGCTGGCGGCGCTGCGCAGCCGGGAGCCGGAGCTCACCCGGTACGAGACGGCGGTCCCCGGCCTCTACCTGACGGGTGCGGCGACGTTCCCCGGTGCCGGCGTGTGGGGCGCCAGCGGGCGCAACACCGCCACCGTCGTACTCGCCCAGGTCGCCTGATCCCCGTGCCGCCAGCGCCGGTGGCGGCACGTGCCGTTCACACCGGGTTCTCAACTCGCTCCAACGGGGCACAGGTACCCTGATGGCAGCGATGCGCACGACATCGATCCCGCTGGGCCGGTTGGCCGGGGCCCCGCTGCGTGTGCACTGGAGCGCGGCCCTCGTCGCCGTCCTGTTCGGCACCGCCCTGCTCGCCGAGCTCGGCGTGCTCGGCGCGGCCGCGGTGGTGCTGGCCTTCTTCGCCTCGATCGTCGCCCACGAGGCCGCCCATGCCTACACGGCCCGCCTGTTCGGCGTCCGCACCACGTCGATCGACCTGTGGGCGCTCGGCGGGATGGCCCGCCTGGAGAAGGATCCGCCGACCCCGCGGGCGGAGGGCTGGATCGCCGCGGCCGGTCCGCTCGCCAGCCTGACGGTCGGCGCCTCGTGCATCGGCGCGGCCTACGGCGTGCACACCGTGGGCGGCCCCGTCGACATCGTGAACGTGTTCGCCACGACCGGGGTGATCAACGTCTTCCTCGGGGTGTTCAACCTGCTCCCGGGCGCCCCGCTCGACGGCGGCCGCATCGTCCGCGCCCTGCGCTGGGGGCGCCACGGCAACCGCTACCGGGCGATGCGCGAGGCCGGCCACGCCGGGCGGATCATCGGCTGGGGCGTCGGTGCGCTCGGCGTGTCGATGATGATGTCGCAGCGCCCGAACGGGATCTTCCTCGCCCTCACCGGCCTGTTCATCGCGCTCAACGCCCGCGCCGAGATCACCCACGCGGAGATCGCCGAGCGTCTCGGCGGCGTCAAGGTCGGCGAGCTGACGTGGTGGGGCATCGCCGAGGCCGGCACCGACATGGACGCCGACTCGATGATCTGGCAACGCCAGCGCCTCGGCGGCGCCGGTGCCGTGGCGATCCGCGGTGACGACGGCCAGCTCGACGGGCTCGTGCTCGAGGACCAGCTGTGGGCGGTCCCGCCCGAGGCACGGCCGTGGACCATGCTCACGTCGCTGATGTCCCCGTTCAGCCGCCTGGCGAAGGCGGATCCGGACGACGAGCTGGCCGCGGTCCTCCCCCGTCTCAACCCGCTGCGCCCCGTCGTCACGGTCTGGCGCGACGGGCGGCTGCTCGGCATCGTGCCCCCGGCGCGGCTGCGCGATGTGCTCGAACGGCTGCTGATCACCGGCTGACGCGGCGCGTGGGCCGCGACCGGTTTGCTGACGGCGTCAGGCGTCGCGCACGGCCCAGTCGCGCTTGGCGACGGGCTCCTTGTCGCTCCACGGGAAGTTGATCCACTTGTCGGTGCGTCGCCAGACGTAGTTGCAGCGCACGACCGAGTGCGGCTTCTCGTAGAGCACCGCCGTGCGGACCTCGCCGACCTTCCCCGCACAGAAGTCCTGCACGCTGCGCAGTGTGTGGCCCGTGTCGGCGACGTCGTCGGCGATGAGGATCCTGGCGTCGTGCAGGTCGACGAAGTCGGGCGCGGGCGGCAGGATCCGCGGCACCTCCAGGCGCTCGTCGACGCCCGTGTAGAACTCGACGTTCATCGTGTAGACGTTCTTCACGGACAGCGCGTAGCCGAGGGCGCCACCGATGAGGAGGCCACCGCGAGCGATCGCCAGGATCATGTCCGGCTCGTACCCGTCGTCGGCGACCATCTGGGCCAGCTCCCGCGATGCGACGCCGAAGTCGACCCAGGACATGATCTCCCGCTCCATCACGCCGGAGCGTACAGGGCCGCCGCGACCCCGGCCCAGCACCGGGGGTCCGCCGGCGGCGCGCGCCGGGTCACGACGCGGTCACAGGGCGATGTCGCTCGGGCGCACCGGGATCCGCTCGAGCGGCTTGCCGACGCCGTCGTGCTGGCGCAGCGCGTCGCGGATCGCGGCCACGATCGCCGGCGTCACCGAGATGCACGGGGGCTCGCCGACCCCCTTGGCGCCCAGTGGTGCCTGGGGGTCGGGCTCCTCGACCAGCGTCGCGACGACGTCGGGCATGTCGAGGAACGTCGGCAGCAGGTAGTCGGTGAAGCTGGCGTTGCGGATCCGGCCGTCGATCTGGATGATCTCCTCCATCACCGCGAGGCCGAGGCCCTGCGCGATGCCGCCCTCGATCTGGCCGAGCACCGACAGCGGGTTGAGCGCCCGCCCGACGTCCTGGGCGGTGGCGACCTGGACGACCTTCACCAGGCCGAGCTCGGGGTCGACGTCGACCACGGCGCGATGGGCGACGAACGCGAACGCGGTGTGACAGTTGCCCTGTCCGTTCTCGTCGAGCGCTTCGGTCGGGCGGTGGTGGAACTCGACGGTCTCGTCGAAGCGGACCCCGGCGGAGGCCTCGGCGACGGGGATGCGCAGGTCGCCCATCGTGTCCACGACGTCGGTGCCGTCGATGGCCAGGCGCAGGGGGTCGATCCCGTGCCGTTCGGCGACGTGCTCGAACAGGCGCTCGCGCACGGCGCGGCACGCCGCGTCGACGGCACCGCCGCTCATCCACGTCTGGCGTGACGCGGACGTCGAGCCGGCCGAGCCGATCTGGGTGTCGATCGTGTCGAGGGTGACGACCTCCACGCCGAGCACGGTGCGGGCGATCTGCTGGGCGATCGTCACGAACCCCTGGCCGACCTCGGCGGTGGCGAACTTCAGCGTGGCGACGCCGTCGGCGAGGATGCAGCGGGCCGTCGAGTAGTCGTCGAAGCCCTCGGAGTACATGAGGTTCTTGATCGCCGCGCCGTAGCCGACGCCGCGGCGGACGTGGCCGGTGTCGGCCGTGAGCCCCGCGCCGCCCGGCAGGCGCAGCGGGTCGACGCGTCCGGGGGCGTCCGGGGCGACGCCGACCGGGGTGGCGGGCATCGGCAGCGCGGCGGTCTCCCGGATGCAGCGGGCCACGGGCGCGACGCTCTCCACGACCTGGCCGGTGATGAGGCGGTCGCCGGTCTCCATCGCGTTGCGCAGGCGGATCTCGACCGGGTCGAGCCCGCACGCCGCGGCCAGCTTGTCCATCTGGCTCTCGTGGGCGAAGCACGCCTGCACGACGCCGAAGCCGCGCATCGCCCCGCACGGCAGGTGGTTCGTGCGCACGGCCCAGCCCTCGACGTAGGCGTTGGGGCACTTGTACGGCCCCTGCGCCTGGGTGATCGCGTTGAGCAGCACCGCCGCGGAGGTCGACGCGTACGCGCCGCCGTCGAACACGAAGCGCGCCTCGAGGTTGACGATGCGCCCGTCGCGTGTCGCGTGGTGGCGCATCCAGATCTTCGCCGGGTGGCGGTGGACGTGCCCGAGGAAGCTCTCGGCGCGGCTGTAGCAGACGCGCACCGGGCGCCCGACGCGCAGCGCGAGCAGGCAGGTGTGGACCTGCAGGCTGATGTCCTCGCGCGCACCGAACGCCCCGCCGACGCCGGCGAGCACGAGGCGCACCCGCTCCGGTGGCAGGCCGAGGCAGGCGGCGATCTGCTTGCGGTCCTCGTGCAGCCACTGCGTCGCGATGTGCAGCTCGACGCCCTGGCCGTCGTCGTCGGGGATCGCCACCGCGGCCTCGAGGCCGAGGAACGCCTGGTCCTGCATGCCGATCTCGTAGGTGCCCTCGACGACCACGTCGCCGGTGGCGTCGACGTCGCCGCAGCGGATGACCTGGTGGCGCAGGATGTTGCCGTCGGGATGGATCGCCTCGGCCGTGCCGGCGATCGCCGCCTCGGGGTCGAGCAGGGGCGTGAGCACCTCGTAGGTCACGTCGATGGCGTCGAGCGCGCGCCGGCACGTCTCGGGATGATCGGCGGCGACGGCGGCCACCGGCTCCCCGACGTAGCGCACGTGGTCCCGGGCGAACACCGGCTGGTCGGCGGTGATCAGCCCGTAGGTCGGCTGGCCGGGGACGTCGTCCGCGGTGAGCACCGCCGAGACGCCCGGGATCGCCAGTGCCCGTGACGTGTCGATCGACACGATGCGGGCGTAGGGATGCGGCGAGCGCAGCGTGGCGCCCCACACGGCGCCGGCGATCGGCAGGTCCGAGGAGAACGCGAACGTGCCCTGCGCCTTGATCATCCCGTCGGGCCGCGGTGCGGAGTCGCCGATGCGGCCGTGGCCGGCGCGGGTGATGAGGTCGGTGAGCGTCACGACGACCGCCTCCCCCGCTCGACGGCGACCTGCTGCACGGCCGCGACGAGCCGCCCGTAGCCGGTGCACCGGCAGAGGTTCCCGGAGAGCTCCTCGCGGATCTGCGTCTCGGTCGGGTTCGGGTTGCGCTCCAGCAGCGCGTGGGCGGCCATCACCAGGCCGGGCGTGCAGAAGCCGCACTGCACGGCGCCGGCGTCGACGAAGGCGCGCTGGACGTCCGTCGGCGAGCCCGGTTCGGCAAGGCCCTCCACCGTGGTGATCGGCACGTCGACGGCGCTCGCCGCGAGCACGAGGCAGGAGCACACGAGCTCGCCGTCGACGAGCACGCTGCACGACCCGCACTCGCCCTGCTCGCACGCGCCCTTCGCCGCGTACAGCCCGAGGCGCTCGCGCAGCACGTACAGCAGGCTCTCGCCGAGCCACGCGTCGGCGACCTCGTAGCGGGTGCCGTTGACGTGGAGGTGATAGGTCTCGTTCATCTCGCTCCGACGGGACGGCGCGCGGCACCGAGCGGGCTCCGCTCGCACCCCGCGCTCACGGTTCGGGCGCTCATGGTTCGGGCGCTCATCGTTCGGGGAACGCCCGGCGCAGCAGTCGGCGGGCGAGCACCGCCACGGCGTGGCGCCGGTACGCCGCGCTCGCGCGGTGGTCGTCGATCGGTCGGCTCGCCGCGGCGGCCAGCTCGCCGAAGCGTGTGGCGATGGCGTCGTCCACGGTGCCCGCGTCCCAGTCGACGGCGTCGGCAGCGAACGCCTCGGCCTCCTCCGCGCGGATCACGGTCGGGGCGACCGAGCCGAGCGCGAGACGCACCGAGCGCGACGGGGTGTCGACGGCGAGGCACGCGCTGCAGATGGCGATCACCATCGCGTTGCGCACGCCGACCTTGGCGTAGCCCTGCCACCCGTCGAGCACCGGCACGGTCACGGCGGTGATCAGCTCGCCGGGCGCGAGGGCGGTGCGCTTGACGCCGGTCATGAAGTCGCGCACGGGGAGCGTCCGCTCGCCCGCGGGACCGCGCAGCTCGACGGTGGCGTCGAGGGCGGTCAGCACCGGCAGCCCGTCACCCGCCGGCGAGCACGTCCCGAGGTTGCCGCCGATCGTGGCGGCGTTGCGGATCTGGGGTGAGCCGACGGTGCGTGCGGCCTCGGCGAGCGCCGGCAGCAGGTCCGCCAGTGGTGGTCGCGCCAGCTCGGCGTAGGTGACGCCCGCACCGAGGCGCACCGTGCCGGTGGCGGGGTCGTGCGACCACGTCCGCAGCTCGCCGATGCGCCCGACCGCGACGACGGTCTCGTCGCCGCGCAGGCGCCGGACGTGCTCGTTGATCTCGACCATGAGGTCCGTTCCCCCGGCCAGGACGAGCGCGTCGGGGTGCTCGCGGAGCGCGGCGACCGCATCGTCCAGGGTCGAGGGAACCAGCACGCCCACGGCGCTGAACTGTACAAAACGTCAAGCGGGCGTGCTCGAGCACCGCGGCGACGCCCGTCACCCACGTCTGCGCCGCCACGCGGCCGTCACGACGCGGTCATCCCGCCGTCGATCACGAACTCGGCGCCGGTGCAGTAGCTGCTCTCGTCGGAGGCGAGGAAGAGTGCCAGGCGGGCGACCTCCGCCGGGTCGGCGGGCCGGTGCAGCGGCACGGACCGGGCGAAGCGCTCGTGCCGTTCGGGGTCGCCGCCGGTCACCTGGGTGATCATGTCGGTCTCGATCATCCCCGGGTGGATCGAGTTGACCCGGATGTTGTGCCGGGCGAGCTCGATCGCCGCGGACTTGGTCATCCCGCGCAGGGCGAACTTCGACGCGCCGTAGGCGAACGCCCCGGGTGAGGCCTGCAGGCCGGCGATCGAGGAGATGTTGACGATCGAACCGCGGCGCTGCTCGATCATCACCGGGGCGACCGCGCGCATGCCGAGGAACGGGCCGACCTGGTTGACGTCGATGATGCGCCGGTACGTGTCGAGGTCCGTGTCCAGCAGCGACGCGCGCTCGAAGATCCCGGCGTTGTTGACGAGCACGTCGACGCGTCCGTGGCGCTCGACCGTCTGGCGCACGACCTCGGCCCACTCCTCCTCGGCGCGGACATCGTGGGCGATGAACGTGGCGCCGATCTCCTTCGCCAGCCGCTCGCCCTCGTCGCGCAGCACGTCGGTGACGACCACCTCGGCGCCCTCCTCGCGGAACAACGTGGCCTCGGCGGCGCCCTGCCCGCGCGCCCCACCGGTGACGATCGCGACCTTTCCGTCGAGTCTCCCCATGACCCCTCCTTCGCCCGCGCCTCCGCCCGCCGGACCGTATCCGCGCCCGTACCCCGGCGATCAGCCCGGCGGCGCGGTCGTAGCTCGGGCGATGCTGCCCACTGCGCCGTTCGGCCGGACCGGCCACATCTCGACACGTGTGATCTTCGGCGCCGCCGCGCTCGGCGGCATGAGCCAGGAGCGCGCCGACGCCACCCTGGCCGCGGTCGCCGGCTGGGGCATCAACCACATCGACACGGCGGCGTCCTCCGGGGCGTCCGAGGTCGTCCGGACGCGCCAGATCTTCTGGCAGCGGCGGCTCGAGCGCCTGCGTGCCGTGATGCGCCAGCTCAGCGGGCTGGGCACCCCGCAGCGGTGAGGGTCAGCTGTTGGTGTAGTTCGGGTCGCGGCGCTCGAGGAACGCCTGCATCGCCTCGCGGTGGTCGGCCGTGGCGCTGGCCATGATCTGCTGGCGGTTCTCGAGGTCGATCGCCGCCTGCATCCCCGGGATCTCCAGCGCCGACCACATCCCCTCCTTGGTGAGGGCGACGCCGAAGGGCGTGTTGCGCATGATCTCCTCGGCCTTGGCGTAGGCCGTGTCGAGCAGGGCGTCGTCGTCGACGACGTCGATCACCAGGCCGATGCGGTAGGCCTCCTCGGCATCGAAGATGCGCCCGGTGAGCATCAGCTCCTGGGCGCGCGCGGCGCCCACGATGCGCGGCAGCAGCCACGAGGTCCCGATGTCGCACGCGGACAGGCCGATGCGGATGAACGCGGCGTTGAACTTCGCCGAGCGGGCCGCGATGCGCACGTCGGAGCCGAGCACGAACGCGAACCCGCCGCCCGCGGCCGGGCCGTTGACGGCGGCGATCACCGGCTGCGGCAGCGACCGCAGGTGCGGGATGACGTTGGCGATGAGCCGCTGGACGGCGAACCCGCGCTGCGTGGGGCCGAGGTGCTCGGTGTGCGGCGGGACGCCGAACCCGCCCAGATCGAGCCCGGCGCAGAAGCCGCGGCCCGCGCCGGTCAGCACGACGACACGGGCGTCGGGGTCGACCGCGATGTCGTCGAGGGCAGCGTGCAGGTCGACCACGAGCTCCGCCGTCAGCGCGTTGAGCTTCGCAGGGCGGTTCATGGTCACCTGGACGATGCCCGGCTTCGGGCGGGAGATCTCGATCACGCTCATACGGAGCCGTATCGTGACCGCTCCACCCCTCCCCCGCCGAACCGGGCCCCTGGGTCTGCGTCACCGCAACCGCCGTCGACTGCGGATGCGGTGACACAAATCCCGAGCGGGCGCGGTGAGCGGACCCGGCAGCCGCACCGAGCCCGACGCGGGCACCGACCTCAGCATCTGTGTGAGCGATCAGACGCGAACTACGCCTGATCGCTCACACAGAACCGGTGAGACGGCGGCACGCTGAGCGACCGCGGCACCTGGTGACGCACACCACCCGCACGCGGCGGGCGGGTTCCGCGACGGCGCGAACCCCGACTGGTACGGTCCGCTGCGATGCCCACCCAGCTGCGCGCCACCTCCGCTGGCGACGGGGTGGTCCTGCCGGCCGGCATCGATCTGCGCCGCACGCTGGGGTGGTACCGCCACGGGCGGATCGACCCGACGACCCGCCTCGACGGGGACACGTTCGTGCGGGCCGGCTGGACCCCTGACGGTCCGGCGACCGTGCGCCTGGACTGGTCTGCCGGTGTGCTCGACGTCGCGGCGTGGGGGCCGGGCGCCGCCTGGGCCGCCCGCGCCGCCGTCGCGATGACCGGCCTGCAGCGCGAGCCGGCGCCGCTGCCCGACGTGCACCCGCTCGTCACGCTGGCGGCACACCGCTGGCAGGGCGTGCGGACCGGTGCCAGCGGCGACCTCTACGGCGCCCTGCTCCCGACGATCCTCGAGCAGCGCATCACCGCGGCCGAGGCCAAGCGCCAGCACGCCGCGCTGTGCCACGCCCTCGGTGAGCCCGCGCCCGGTCCGTTCCCGGGCCTCCTGCTGCCTCCCCGCCCCGAGCGCCTGGCGCGGCGCCCGGCGTGGTGGTTCCACCCGTTCGGCATCGAGACCAAGCGGGCGCGGGCGCTGGTCGAGGTCGCCCGGGTCGCCGACCACCTGTGGGACTGGGCGACGCTGCCCTCGGCCGAGGTCGCAGCCCGGCTCGGCGCCCTGCGCGGCGTCGGCCCGTGGACCATCGGCTCGGTCCTGGGACCGGTGTGCGGCGACGACGACGCCGTCCCGGTCGGCGACCTCCACATCCCCAACCTCGTGGCGTTCAACCTGGCCGGCGAGGCCCGCGCCGACGACGCTCGTATGCTCGCGCTGCTCGAGCCCTTCCGCGGCCAGCGCGGGCGGGTCATCCGCTTGCTGGGCTTCGCCGGGCGCCGCGCGCCGGCGTTCGGCCCCCGCCGTCGGATCTTGCCGATGCATCGATGGTGACCACGAACCCCACTCCTCCGTCCACCGGCGCGACGTCGGACCGCCGCCCTGCCAACGGCGACGCCGCCGCGTCGGCACGCCCCGCCGACGGCCACGAGTCGGCACCGGAGGGCGCGACGGGCACGCAGCCGTCGGGCGGGCCGGTCGCCGGCCGGCCGATCATCCACCAGGCGCGCACCTGGAAGCAGGCGGTGACGATCGGGCTCGTCGCCTTCGTCGTGTCGCGGCTGTGCGTGCTCGTCGGCGCAGGGGTCCGCGCGTCACAGGTCACCGTCGACGCCAACACCGCCGGCGAGCCGCGCCCGGGCTCGCCGCTCTCGCTCGTCACCGGCGTGTTCACCCAGTGGGACGGCCTCTGGTACCTCGAGATCGTCCGCAACGGCTATCCCCGCTCGATCCCGCCGAACATCACGTTCCACCAGGCCGAGGCGCGCGCCGCGTTCTTCCCGCTGTACCCGAATCTCGTGCGGGTCGTCGACCTCGTGCTCCCCGGCGGCGACACGCTCGCCGCGCTCGGGATCAACGTCGTGCTCGGCGTCCTGGCCGTGGTGCTCGTCGGCCACCTCGCGCGGCGCCTCTACGGCAACGACGTCGCCGAGCGGGCGATGGTGCTGTTCGCCGTGTTCCCGGGCTCGTTCGTCCTCTCCTACGCCTACGCCGAGGCGCTGCTCATCGTGCTCGCCGCGCTGTGCCTGTGGTTCCTCATGGACGAGCGGTGGCTGCTCGCCGGGATCACCGCGGCGCTGGGCACGGCGGCGCGGCCCAACGGCGTGGCCCTCGTCGCCGCGTGCGCCGTGGCGGCCGGCATCGCGATCTGGCAGAAGCGGCAGTGGTGGGCGCTCGTCGCCCCGGCGCTGGCCCCGATCGGCTTCGTGTCGTTCCAGCTGTTCCTGCGCCTCCACGCGGGTGAGCCGTGGCCGTGGTTCCGCGTGCAGAGCGAGGCGTGGCGAGAGGGCACGAGCTTCGGGGCGACCGCGATCAGCAACACGATCAGCTTCTTCACCCATCCCCTGGGGTCGCCGACGGACGCGCTGACGGCGGCGTCGATGGCCGCGCTGCTGCTGGGGCTCTGGTGCCTCTACCGCAAGCGCCTGCCGTGGCCGATGGTGGCGTTCATCGCGGTCGTCGTGATCCTCATGCTCGTGCCGGCGACGGTGACCGCACGGCCGCGGTTCCTGTTCACCGCGTTCCCGCTGTTCATCAGCGCAGCGGCGTGGTGGCCGCGTCGCGATCGTGCGGCGTGGGACCTGATGCTCGTGGCGAGCGGCGCCGGGCTCGCCGGGCTCACCGCCCTCTACGGCGTGTTCGGCGCGATCCCCTGACCGAGCACGTTCCTCGGATCGTCACGGTGAGGCGGCCCGCCGGGCGACGAGGTCGCGCAGCCCCCAGCGGGTGACGAGCAGCATCGACTCGAGGATGATCCGTCCGGACATCTTGGAGTCGCCGAACCGGCGGTCGCGGAACACGATCGGGGTCTCCATCACCCGGAACCCGCCGCGCACGAGCCGCCGCACGAGCTCGGTGAGGAACGCGTACCCCTCGGCGGTGGTGGTGTGCGGGGCGATCCGGCGCAGCGCCGTCGCCCGGTACGCCCGGTACCCGGACGTGCAGTCGCGGACCTGCAGGCCGAGCACGAACGACGTGTAGCGGTTGCCCCAACGCGACAGCAGCCGACGGTGCAGCGGCCAGTCGACCGTCGCCCCGCCGGGCACGTAGCGCGACCCGATGACGGCGTCGGCACCGGCGTCGATCAGCGCGAGCAGCTCGGGGAGCACGGCCGGGTCGTGGGACATGTCGACGTCCATCGACACGATCACGTCGTAGCCCTCGTCCAGGGCGAGCGCGAACCCCTCCCGGTAGGCGCTCCCGAGCCCCTGCTTGCCGGGCCGGCGCAGCAGCTTGATCTGGCCGAGCTCGGCGGCGAGCTCCTCCACCGCGGCGGCCGTGCCGTCGGGGCTGTTGTCGTCGACGACGAGGATGTCGGCCGCCGGGACGTGCCGCCGCAGCGCCGGCAGCACCGTGCCCACGTTGTCCCGCTCGTTGTACGTGGGCAGCACGACGACCGTGCGGAGCGGGGTCACTCGCGGCAGGCTACGCGCGGGCCCGGCCCGCAGGGCAACAACCTCGGGGGACGCCGTCCGCGCCGCCGATCGGCCGGCGGGCTACTCCGACGTCGGTCCCTGGAACGACGGCGCCCGCTTCTCGACGTGGCTGGCCAGCCCCTCGCGGGCGTCGGGCCCACCGAAGCCGATCATCTCGTAGGCCAGGCTGGCGTCGAACACCGCCGAGTTCGCCCGGAACCAGTGGTTCAGCGTGTGCTTCGTGAAGCGGAGCGCCGCCTGCGCCCCGTTGGCGAGCTGCACGGCGATGTCGAGGGCCTTCTGGTGCACCTCGTCGTCCTCGACGCACAGCGACACGAGGCCGATCCGCTCGGCCTCCTCGCCGGTCAGCGGGTCGCAGGTGAGCAGGTAGTACTTCGCCTTGGCCATGCCGCACAGCAGCGGCCAGCAGATCGCCGCGTGGTCACCGGCGGCGACGCCGAGGCGCGTGTGCCCGTCGATGATCTTGGCGTTGCGGGCGACGACGGAGACGTCGGCCAGGAGCCCGGCGACGAGCCCGGCGCCGACGGCCGCGCCGTGCATCGCCGACACGATCGGCTTCGAGCAGTTGATCACGTTGAACACGAGGTCGCGGGCCTCGCGCAGCACCTGCAGGCGGCGGGCGTAGTCGTCGAGGATCCCGTCGATCAGCTCGAAGCTCCCACCGGCCGAGAACGCCTTGCCGGCCCCCTGCAGCAGCGCCACGCGGGTGTCGGGGTCGCGGTCGACCGCCAGCCACACGTCGGCGAGCTGGCGGTGCATCGCCGGCCCCGTCGCGTTGAGGCCCGGCCCGTCGAGCGTGATCCGCAGGACGTGGTCGGCGGGCCGGTCGAAGCGCAGCTCGGTGAACTCGGCGTAGCGGTCGGTGTCGGCAGCCATCGGGCCCATCCTGCCGCTCGTCGGGGTCGCGGAGCGAGTGGGCTGCCATGCTCTGCGGTGCCGATGGACCACGCACCCACGAACGAGCCGAACATCCTGATCCTGTGCACCGGCAACGCGACGCGGTCGGTGATCGCCGGCGCAGTGCTGAAGGAGCACCTGCCGCACGTCGACATCGCCACCGGCGGGACGATGTCGATCGACGGGTTGCCGATGAGCTGGCGGACCAAGGCCGGTTTCGAGGCGGTCGGCGTGCCGGTGCCGTCGCACCGCAGCCGGCAGGTGCTGGTCGAGGACCTCGACCGGGCGACGCTGATCGTCGGGCTCGCCCCGGAGCACGTGGAGTGGGTGCGCCGGACCCGGCCGTCGGCGGCGTCACGTGCGGGGACGCTGAAGCGGCTGGTGCGTGATCTGCCCGCCGTGCGGCGGCCGCTCGCCGAGCGCGTCGCCGCGCTGGACCTCGCCCATGTCGAGCTCGAGCCGTGGGAGGAGGTCGTCGACCCGGGCGGCGGCGAGGTCGAGGCGTTCATCGCGTGCGCGCAGGAGGTCGTGCCGCTCGTGGCGGAGCTGGCCGCCCGCCTGCGCCTCTCCCCTGATGTCGGCGACCCTGCGGCGGCCGACCCCGGCGACGAGTGGACCGGTGAACGGGCGACGCGCTGGATCCAGATCGCCGACGCCATCGAACCGCAGTTGGCCCCGGTGTCGGACGTGCTGTTCGCGGCGGCGGCGCTGCGCCCCGGCGAGCGCGTGCTCGACGTCGGCTGCGGCACCGGCCCGACCACCCGGCGGGCTGCCGAGCTCACCGCGCCGGGCGGGCACGTCGTGGGCGTCGACGTCGCCGCCGAGATGATCGCGGCCGCGTCGGCCCGTCCGGTTCCCGACGGCGCCGCGCCGGTCGAGTGGGTCACCGCCGACGTCACGACGTGGCAGCCGGAGCGACGCTTCGACGTCGTGCTGTCCCGCTTCGGCGTGATGTTCTTCGCCGACCCGGTGGCGGCGTTCGCCAACCTCGCCGCCCTGACGGCGCCGGGCGGCCGGCTCTGCGCCGCGGTGTGGGGGCGGCGCACGGCGTCCGCGCTGTTCGAGCTGCCGCTGCAGGTGGCGCTCGACGTCGCCGACGCCCACGGGGTGCAGGTGGACGTGCCACCGCCCGACGGCGGGCCGTTCTCGCTGAGCGATCCCGACGAGGTGGCCGCGCTGCTCACGAAGGCGGGTTGGCGCGACCCGCGCTGGCAGGCCCACCGGTTGCGCCTCCCGGTCGGCGGTGGCCGGGACCCCGACGGGGCCGTCGACGTCTCGCTGCGCCTGGGTCCGACGCGGCAGATCGCCGACGCGCTGCCCCCGGGTGCCGTGGGCGCGCTGCGCGCCGCGCTGGCGGCCGCGTTCGCCGAGCACGTCGACGCCACCGGCCACGTCGTCGTCGATGCGACGATCGGCATCGTCACCGCCGCCCGCTGAACGGGTCGCTCCGGGGCGCGCACCCCCGGCGTAGGTTGGGCGCCGTGCCCGCACCCGGTCCTGCCTCACTCGGTCGCGGGGTCGTCGTGGCCGCGGGTGCACCGGTCCCCGAGCCCTGGGCCGGTGCGCCGGTCGTGACGCTCGACGACGCCGTGCTCGCCGATCCGGCGGCCACGGTCGAGCGCCTGCACGCCGCGTGGGCGGCGCGGGAGCCGATCGTGATCGCCCTCGCGGTCGACCCGGCACGCTTCCGTGCGCCGCAGTCGTTCCCGATCGAGCCGTGGCGGGCGTCGCCGGAGTCCGAGCCGTGGTTCGACCGGCTGCACTTCCTCACGTGGGCGAACACGTACGACGCGCGCGGTGGCGAGCCGGTGTGGTGGTGGGCGGTCAAGGCGGCGCGACTGGACCCGGGGGCGACCGCGACACCCGCGGGCCCGGCCGACCTGCTCCTGCCGGACGGCACCCCGGCATGGGTCGACGGCGGGCCGCGCATGCCGGCACCCGACGGGCTCGTGCTCGTGCACAGCGAGTCGGTCGACCTCGGCCTCCTCACGAACGTGCCGCCCGCCGTGGCCCCACGCGCCGAGCTGGCCCCGGACCAGCTCGCGGCCGTCGCCCACGCCAGCGGCCCGGCACGGGTGATCGCCCCGGCCGGCTCGGGCAAGACGCGCGTGCTCACCGAGCGCCTGCGGCACCTGCACCTCGACCGTCGCTACGAGCCCGCCGCGGTCCTCGCCGTCGCCTACAACAAGCAGGCCCAGCTGGAGATGGAGGCCCGCACCGGTGACTTCGGACCGCGGGTGCGCACGCTCAACTCGCTCGGGCTGTGGGTGCTGGCCGAGCACCGCGGCAGTGCCCCAGCGGTGATCGACGAGCCCGAGGTCCGCCGCCTCGTCGACAGCCTGCTCCCGGGTCGCCGGCAGCGGCGCGCCAACACCGACCTGATCGGCCCGTACCTCGAGGGGCTGACGGCGATCCGCCTCGGGCTCACCGACCCCGAGGAGGTCGAGGCCGCGCGCGACGACGTGCCGGGGCTCGCCGAGCTGTTCCCCGTGTACCGCGAGCACCTCGCCCGCCGCGGGGTCGTCGACTTCGACGAGCAGATCTACGCGGCCGTCGAGGTGCTCCTCGCCGACGGGGCGTTCCGCCGGTCGATGCAGCGCTCGTGCCGGCACCTCCTCGTCGACGAGTTCCAGGACCTCACCCCCGCCCACGTGCTCCTCGTGCGGCTCCTCGCCCTCCCCGCGCTCGACGTCTTCGGGGTCGGCGACGACGACCAGTGCATCTACGGCCACGCCGGTGCCGACCCCAGCTTCCTCATCGACTACGAGCAGCTGTTCCCGGCGGCGACCCCGCACCCGCTGACGGTGAACTACCGCTGCCCGGTGGAGGTGGTCGACGGCGCCCGCACGCTGCTCGGCTACAACCACCGGCGCGTCCCCAAGGAGATCCGCCCCGGCCCCGGCAGCGACCCGACGCCCGGTGCGCTGCGCGTCGTCGAGCACGACCGCGACGACGGCGCCGAGGCGCTCGTGACGCTGCTGCGGGAGTGGCTGGCCGAGACCGACCCGGCGCACGTCGCCGTGCTCACCCGGGTCAACTCGCTGCTCCTCGCCCCGCACGTGGCCCTCCACGAGGCGGGGATCCCGGTCGCCTCCGTGCTGCGCCCCGACGTGCTCGAGCGCACGGGCATGCGCGCCGCGCTCGCCTACCTGCGCATCGCTGCGTCCGGCGACGCCATGGACGCCGGCGACGTCGTCGAGATCCTGCGCCGGCCGACGCGTGGGCTGCCCCAGTGGTTCCCCGATCGCCTGGCGCGGCGGACGCGTTGGAGCCTCGCCCAGCTGGAGGCGATCGCCGGGCAGGTCCCCGACAAGGAGGCCGGCAAGGTGGTGCGCCTCGTCGACGACCTGCGCGTCGTGCTCGACGCTGGCCGGACGGGCACGACGCGCGACGTGCTGGAGACGGTCCGCGACGACATCGGGCTCGGGGCGGCGATGAGCCTGCTCGACCGCACCGGCGGCGGCCAGGGGTCGAGCCACCTCGACGACCTCGACGGCCTGCTCGGGGTCGCCGACCTGCATCCGGACCCCGCGGGGTTCGAGCTGTGGCTGCGCGCGGCGTTCACGCGCGAGACAGCGCCCGGTGGGGTCACCCTGTCGACGATCCACCGGGTCAAGGGACGCGAGTGGGACCGGGTGGTGGTGTTCGGCGTCGCCGACGGGATCGTGCCGCACCGCCTGGCCACCAACGTCGAGGAGGAGCGGCGCGTCCTCCACGTCGCCATCACCCGCGGTCGTCACCGTGTCGCCGTGCTCGCCGACCGCACCCGGCGCAGCCCGTTCCTGGCCGAGCTGGCCGGCACCGCGCCGAAGCGACCGCCGCTCCCCGAGCGTGGGTCCACCGCCACGGCAGCGGTGTCGTCACGACGGGCGTCCGGGCGGGGGGCGATGGCCGCGGCGAGCGCGCCGGCGGGCATCACGGCGAGCGAGGGCCTCGCCGTGCGGGTGCAGGGTGGCTACGACGGCGTCGTCGAGGCCGCCGATGGCCGCGGCGTGACGGTGCGCCTCGCCAGTGGCTCGACGCTGCGCGTCCGCTACGGCGAGCGGGTGGAGCACGCCGGGCGCACCGTCCCGCTCGGCGCCCCGGAGGTGCTGTGGGGCGACGCCGCGAAGGCCGAGGCCGCGCTGCGCGCCTGGCGGTCGGCGCGGGCCGCCGCCGACGCGGTGCCGGCGTACGTGGTGCTGAACGACAAGCATCTGCGCGGCATCGCCCTGGCGCGTCCCACCACACCGGCCGAGCTCGCCGCGTGCGACGGCATCGGCCCGGCGAAGCTGGAGCGCTACGGGGAGGAGATCCTCGAGGTCGTCGAGCCGTTCACCTGACGGCGCCGCCTCACTCGAGGTGGACGAACAGGCAGCTGCGCGGCTCGCCGCCGACGTTGCGGCTGATGTGGCCCTGCCCGGTGGTGTCCTCGGCGAGGATGATCGACCCCGGTCCGAGGCGGCGGACCTCCCCGCTGCCGACCTCCAGCTCGACCGAGCCGGTGAGGTTCACGACGAGCTGGCGGCGCGGGGCGACGTGGTAGTCGAGCTGGTAGTCGCCGTCGACCTCGCGGAACTGCACGCCGCTCGCCGGCCACGTCGCCGAGATCCGTCCGACCGCCCCGAGGTCGCGCAGGTCGACGTCGACGTCCTCGAAGTGCGACTGCCCGTCCGGCCCCGTGTACACGCGCACGATCTGCATGCCCGGACCGTACGGGCGACCGCCCCGCCGATCGCCACCCGAGCGATCATGAGCAATCTGCACCCCCGGCGGCCCGCTCGCGCATCTTCACCATGGCCACCTCGCCGATCATGAGCAACCTGCATCCCTGGGGGCCCGAACGCTCACCTTCACCGCGGCACCCAGCCGATCATGAGCAAGCTGCATCCCTGGGGGCCCGAACGCTCACCTTCACCGCGGCACCCAGCCGATCATGAGCAAGCTGCATCCCTGGGGGCCCGAAGGCTCACCTTCACCGCGGCACCCAGCCGATCATGAGCAAGCTGCATCCCTGGGGGCCCGAAGGCTCACCTTCACCGCGGCACCCAGCCGATCATGAGCAAGCTGCATCCCTGGGGGCCCGAACGCTCATCTTCACTGCGGGCGCCCGGTTGATCATGAGCAAGGCGTGCGCGTGGTGGTCCGGTTGCTCATCTTCCGACCGAGGGCCGACCGACCACCCACGGTGCGTCGTGCCGGGCTCCGTGACGACGGCGGCGGCACGGCGTAGGTTCGACCTCATGATCACCGCCGAGGCGGCCGCCGGGCCCACCACCGAACTGCTCCAGTCCCTGATCCGCAACCGGTGCGTGAACGACGGCACGCCGGACTCCGGCCAGGAGGTCCGCAATGCCGACCTCCTGCAGACGTACCTGGAGGGCGCTGGGCTGGACGTGGCCCGCTTCGAGAGCCGTCCGGGGCGCACGTCGATCGTCGCCCGCATCGAGGGCAGCGACCCGGAGGCGCCGGCGCTGTGCCTGATGGGCCACACCGACGTGGTGCCGGTCAACCCGGACGGCTGGTCGCGCGACCCGTTCGGTGGCGAGCTCGTCGACGGCGAGGTCTGGGGCCGCGGCGCACTCGACATGCTGTGCATCACGGCCTCGATGGCGGTCGCCTTCCGCCGGCTCGCCGACGAGGGCTTCCGCCCGAAGGGCACGCTGATCTACTTCGGCGTCGCCGACGAGGAAGCCGGCGGGCACTGGGGCGCGGAGTACATGATCGATCACCACTGGGACGTGGTCGGCGCGCCGTACGTGCTCACCGAGTCCGGCGGCTATTCCGGCGTCACGTCGGACGGCACCCGTCACATCACGATCAACGTCGCCGAGAAGGGCCTCGCCTGGCGGCGGCTGCGGGTGCACGGCACGCCCGGGCACGGCTCGATGCCCTACGGCGCCGACAACGCGCTGATCACCGCGGCAGAGATCGTCCGCCGTCTCGCCGCCTACCGCACGCCGTCGCGGCTCGACGACCTGTGGGAGGCGCAGCTGGCGACGCTCGACCTGCCCGACGACCTGCGCCGCCGGCTGTCGGACCCGGCGACCATCCACGACGCGCTGGCCGAGCTGCCGCAGGGTTACGCCCGCGTCGCCCACGCGTGCACGCACACGACGATCTCGCCCAACGTGATCCACGGCGGCCAGAAGACGAACACGATCCCCGACGTGATCGACATCGACGTCGACGTCCGCACGGTGCCGGGTGACACCAAGGAGGCCGTCGACGCCTACCTCGCCGACGTGCTCGGCGAGCTCGCCCACCGCGTGGAGGTCACGGCGCTCCAGACCTCGGAGTCGACCCGCTCCCCGATCGACAACCCGCTGTGGGAGGCGCTGCGCAAGCACACCCAGGTCGCCTACCCCGGCGCCCGGCTGTCGCCAGGCATCCTCACCGGGGCGACCGACGCCCGCTTCTACCGCGCCAAGGGGTCGATCGCCTACGGGGCGGCGTTGTTCTCCCCTGCCATCACGTTCGAGACCTTCGGCCAGCGCTTCCACGGCAACGACGAGCGCATCGACGTCGAGTCGCTCGGGCTGTCGACCGAGTTCTGGTACGGCATCGCCAAGGAGATCGTCGGCTGACGCCGGCCCCACTGCCGCCCATCGGAGCCGCCGGACAGCCGTTCACACGTCGTTCACAGTCGGTGAACACGGCCGAAAACCGCGCCGCCGTACGTTCGCGGCATGCCCTTCCCACCGAACGTCGCACCGTTCCCTGACGGGGCTGGCGCTCGGCCCACGCTCGGCGCACACCACCGGGCGTTGCTGTCGTTGTTGATGCAGCGGCCGGGGCATGTCGTGACGCCCGAGCAGATCGCCGCCAGGCTCAAGCTGCCGAGCGTGTCGCCTCGGCGCATCGAGAGCCTCGTGCGCGGCATCAACGCCGTGCTCGGCCCCGACACCGTGACCACCGTGCACCGCCGCGGCTGGCGGCTGAACACCGAACGCCCCCCGCTGGCAGCCGCGAGCTGACCGACGGGCGGCGCCAACACGCGCCGGTGGGGCGGCGACGCCCGCCCGCTCGTCGCCGCCCCACCGGTGTGCATCTCGATGGTGGGTGTCGGTGGTGGGGGTGTGGTCCCCGACGGGTCGCCAGGGACCACACCCGGGACCTCACTGCGCCGCGATGCCGGCGCCGCGCCAGTCGGGCTGGCCGCGCAGCGCCCAGTGGAAGCCACCGATCCCCTCGTCGCCGGCGAGCAGCGTGCGCGGGTGGAACAGGACGATGTTGCCGGCCTGCTCCACGGTCTGGCGCATCAGCTCCTGCAGGATCGGCACGCGCTCCTCGTCGGGGCGCGGCACGAGCGCCAGCTCGTACTGCTCGGTGACCTCGGGGATGAGGTGTCCGTCGGGGTTGGAGTTGGCCTCGGTGAAGAACAGCTGGGCGAACATCGCCGGATCGGTCCGGCCCGGCGTCGTGCCCACGACCATGTCGCCCTTCTCGTCGTTGTAGAAGGTCGAGGCGGTCGAGCTCGGGTCGACGCTGATCAGGTTGGCGGTGATGCCGACCTCGGCGAACTGCGCCTGGGCGATCTGGCCGACCTGCTCGTGGCTGGGCAGCGTGGGCACGAGGAGGTCGAAGCTGAAGCCGTCCTCCAGGCCGGCCTCCGCGAGCAGCTCCTTGGCCTTCTCCGGGTCGTACGGGTAGCGGTCCTCCAGCTCGGGGATGTACCCGTCGGGGAACTTGTCGGTGTAGAACTGCGGCGACGCGTCGCCGAGCCCGAGGAACACCGCCTGGGCGATGCCCTCACGGTCGATCGCGTAGTTCATCGCCTGCCGCACGCGCACGTCGTCGAAGTGCGCCCGGGTGCGGTTGAACTGCAGGTAGAAGTTCGTCGTCGTGTCGTACTGCTCGACCGCCAGGCCCTGCTGCTCGGCCTCGAGGAACTGCGGGCCCTCGAGCAGGGCGAGGTCGAGCTCACCCGTCCGCACGCCGTTGAGCCGGGTCTGCGGGTCGCCCTGCTGGATGATCTCCAGGCGGGCGAGGTTCTGCCACTCCGGGTTCCAGTAGTCCTCGAACTTGACCATCACGGCGCGGTCGCCGGGCTTGTACTCCTCGAGGCGGAACATGCCGGCGCCGACCGGGTTCTGGGGCAGGTCGGGATCCTCGAGCGCCTTCGGGGAGACCATCATCCCGGGACGGTCCGACAGGATGCGCGGCAGCGTCGCGGCCGGCCCGTTGAGCACGAGCTTGACGGTGTACTCGTCGATGATCTCGACCGAGTCGATGACCGCGAGCAGCGGGGCGACGGCGGAGCCCTCGACGGTCTTGGCTCGCTCGATGTTCGCCTTGACGGCGTCGGCGTTGAACGGCTCGCCGTCGTGGAACGTGACGCCTTCGCGCAGCGTGAGCTGCAGGCCCATGCCGTCGTCGACGAACTCCCACTCGGTCGCCAGGCCCGGCACCAGGCTGGCGTCGGGCAGCTCGATGATCAGCGGGTCGTACAGCGGCGCCAGCCAGACCGTGTCCTGGGCGAGCGACGTCTTGTGCGGGTCGAGGCCCTGCGAGGGCCCGATGGCGTACCCGAAGCGGATCGTGCCGTTGGGGTCGTACGACTCCTCCGGCGCCGACAGCGGCCCGGCCTCGTCGTCACCGGCGGGCGCGGTCCCGTCGGGTGTCGAACCCGCGGGCGCGCTGGTGTCGCCGGTCGTGTCGTCGGGCGCCGCGGCGGCATCGGTCCCGTCGGTGGCCGCGTTGTCGTCATCGTCGCCACCACAGGCGGCGATGGCGAGGCTGGCGGCGAGAACGGCACCGAGCAGGGCGCGCCGATGGCGCGTGCGTGCAGAGGAGGGGGGTCTCATGCCCAGGTAGGTTGGCAGGCCGACCGCGGGCGTGAGAAAACTGCGCGCGCAAGTGCCGCCGGAGCCCTCCGTCAGGCCCGCTCGGCGGCGAGGTCGTGAGCGTATCCCTGCTCCAGATCGGCCGCTAGCTGCTGCGGTGTGACATCGAGCGCAATGTGGCACGTGAGCAGCTCCGCGGCGCTCGGCGCGGCGTCCGGTGTCCACGTCGACGGGTCCCACACCCGGCCGCGGCGGAAGGACTTGGCGCAGTGCACGAACGCCGTCTGCACCTCGACCCCGATCGCCGCCTTGGGCCGCTTGAGCTCGGCGGTGAACCCGTTCAACACGTCGTCGTCGGTCACCAGCCAGGCCCGGCCGTTGACGCGCAGCGTCTCGTCGCGCCCGGGGATGACGAACAGCAGGCCGACGTGCGGGTTGGCGATGATGTTCGTGATCGAGTCGACGAGGTTGTTGCCGGCCAGGTCGGGGATCGCCAGGCGGCGCTCGTCGAGGACCTGCACGAACCCGGGCGGGCCGCCGCGCGGCGACACCTCGCACGAGCCGTCGGGTGCCGACGTCGCGAGCATGACGAGCGGGGTCGCCGCGATCACGGCCCGGCAGCCCTCGTCGAGGTGGTCGATCTTCTTGCGCCGCACCAGCTCGTGGGGATGGCGGTAGAGCTCGCGGAGCTCGGTTTCGGAGGTGATCACCTGCTCGAACGGCGCGCTGGTCATCGCGACATCCTGCCAGCCCGGCCGGGTCACCCCGGGATGAGCACGGGCTTCACGACTCCGCCGGCGAGCGAGGACTGCTCGGCCTCGTCGATGCGGTCGAGCGGGAACGTCTGCACGAGGCGATCGAAGGGGAAGCGGCCCTGGCGCCAGAGCTCGACGAGCTGCGGGATGAACACCTGCGGCACGGCGTCGCCCTCGAGGATGCCCATGACGTTGCGGCCGGTGGCGAGCAGGCCAGGGTCAACGGTGAGCGGGCCGGTCTGCACGCCGACGAGGCCGCACGTGCCGGTGGGGCGCAGGGAGCTGATCGCGTTGACGATCACCGAGGGCGCGCCGGTGGTGTCGAAGGCGTACTGGGCGCCGTCGCCGGTGATCTCGGTGATCTGCTGGACGATGTCGGGATCGGCCCCGTCGAGCACGTGCGTGGCGCCCAGCTCGCTGGCGAGGTTGCGGCGCGACTCGTGCAGGTCGACGCCGATGATCGTGGTGCAGCCGGCGACCTTGGCGGCCATGACCGCGGCCAGCCCGACTGCACCGGTGCCGAACACGACGATGCTCGTGCCCGGGCGCACCGCCATCGCCACCAGCACCGAGCCGGCACCGGTCTGCAGTCCGCAGCCGAGCGGGCCGAGCAGCTCGAGCGGCAGGTCGGGGTCGACCTTGATGACGTTGCGCTCGGTCGCCAGGGCGTGGGAGGCGAACGAGGACTGGCCGAACCACCGGCCGGCGACGCGCTCGCCGTCCGCGGTCGTGAGGCACGTCGACCCGTCGACGGCGAAGCCGCTCAGGTTCCGGACCATGAACGTCGCGCAGTACGCCGGGTGGCCGGTGCGGCAGTTGGTGCACGTGCCGCACGAGTCGAACGACAGCACGACGTGGTCGCCGGGCGCCACCGCCGTCACGCCCGGGCCCACCGCCTCCACGACGCCGGCGCCCTCGTGACCGCACACGATCGGGCGCGGCAGGGGCATGAACCGGGGCAGCACGTCGGTGTGGCACATCCCGACGCCCGCGATGCGCACGAGCACCTCGCCCGGCCCGGGGTCGGCGAGCTCGAGCTGCTCGATGGAGTACGGCGCGTTCTGCTCACGGAGCACGGCGGCGGTGATCTGCATGGCGGCAGTCTGTCCGGGGGAACCGGGCTCAGCGCAGCCCGACGGTGCGGGCGATGCGTTCGAGTGCCAGGTACACGAGATAGCCGAGACTGGCGACGGCGGCGGCGGGCACGATCCACAGCCCGGCCGCGGCGGCGACGAGCCCGGCGCCGAACTGCCGTCCCCACATCGCGGCCGCGGCGAGCGGGAGCACGAGGGCGAAAGCGAGCAGTGGTCCGGCGCCGAGTGGGACGTCCCAGCCGAGCGCGGCCGACCCGACCGCCGCGCCGAACGCCGTGATCCCGATCACCGACAGCAGCACCCACAGCAGGATCATCAGCCGCCGTACGCCGCCGACCGCCCAGCGGGTGCGCAGTGCGACGGCCGACCACATGATCCAGCGCTTCACCCACGGTACTCCTGCCGACCGCAGCATCTCGCGGAAGAAGCGATCGGCCAGCGTGTCGTCCTCGAGCGGCGGGCTGTTCGGCTCGTCGCGGATGAGGTCGTCGTGGATGATCGCCGCCAGCGTGTGCACGCCGTAGGCGCCCTCGAACCAGCGCATGAACTGCGGCACGGACGCGAGGTCGGTCGGGTTCTCGACGTCCGGGACGAACGTGCGGGCGTCGTCGACGGCGCGCCGCGCGTCCTCCGGCGACCGCCCCTGTGCGACGAGATGCGCGACGAGGTCGTCGACGACGCGCTCGTCGGCGAAGCGGAAGGTGTGCTCGACGAGGAAGCGCTTGTCGTCGATCTGCACGAGCCCGACGTGGCCCGACGGATGGTCGACCTCGAACCCCGATCGCGGCGCGACATGCCAGGGATGCCACTGAGAGCCGTCGCGTGGCTCGGTCATCTGTCCCCTCCCCTCTCGTCGAGGAGGGGACGCTAGAGCGACGGGGCTCGGCGACGCAGGTTGCGCTGGTCCCGCGTCCTGGACGCACGGTCGGCCGCGGCTCGCGACTGCCCGCTCACCCGGACCGGAGGTTCAGCCGGGCTACTCGCAGCCCACGCCGTCACCGTCGCGGTCCAACCCGTAGATGTCCCGGCCGATCACCCGCACCGGACCCCGCACGTACGACGGGCCGTTGCCCGACCCATCTGCGCAGTCGACGTCGCTGTCGATCGGCACGCAACCGCTGTAGTTGGGATCACACTGCTGCACGTAGGGCGCAGGTGCGGGTGCCGCCGGCGCGCACGACTGCGGTGCGCACTGACCCATGGCCACCGGTACGAACGCGAGGCTGAGCAGCTTGGCTCGCTTGAACATGGCTCCCTCCCAGATCTCGACCGCGCCCGTCCGCACGGTCGACCGCGAGGGTGACAGCCGCGCTGGCCGCGGTGGATCCGTCAAACCCCGTGCGCGCGGCGGAACCCCACGAACGGGTGACCGCCCGGGAGCCGGGGGCTGCTCAGTCGAGGTCGGCGATCGGGTCGCCCTCGGAGACGCGGTCGTTCTCGGCGACGTGGAGCTTGCTCACCGTGCCGGCGCGGGGGGCGACGACGGGGATCTCCATCTTCATCGACTCGAGCACGACGAGCTCCTGATCCGCCTCGACCCGGTCGCCGACGGCGACCTTCACCTGCCAGACGGTGGCGGGGATGTCGGACTTGACGGTCGTTGCCATGGTTCCTCCGGAGAAGCGGTCAGGGGGATCCGCCGGTGCGGGCGACATCATGCCGGTGGCGACTCGGCGACGACACCATCGGAGCGGAGCCGCTCGATGTCGTCCTCGTCGAAGCCGAGTGCGCGCAGCACGTCGTGGTTGTCGGCGCCGAGCCCGGGCGCGCCGATGATCTCGTGGTGGCGGCGCTCGAAGTGGATCGCAGCGCCGGGGAACTCGATCGGCCCGACGTCGACCTGGTCCCAGGTGACCATGAAGCCGCGGGCGCGCAGGTGCTCGTCGGCGACGAGGTCCGCCGTGGACACGGCCGGGAACGCGGCGATGCCGGCTCCCTGCAGCGTCACGGTGAGCGCGCGGGCGTCCCGGGTGCACGTCCACCGCTCGATGGCGGCGTCGATCTCGTCGTGGTGCTCGAAGCGCTGCTCCAGCGATGCGTCGCGCAGCCGGGCGAGCGCGGGGTCGCCGACGAGGTCCACCAGCCGCCGCCAGCGCTCGTCGTCGGTCACCGTCAGCGCCAGCCACCGGTCGTCACCGGCGCAGCGGTACACGCCCTGGGGTGCGTGGTCGAGCGAGCGGTTCCCCCGGCGCACCGTCGGCGCCCCGGTGACCGACGTGTGCAACACCGCCTCGCCGACCACGGACACCAGCGTCTCGAGCTGGGACAGGTCGACGTGCACCGCGGCGCCGGTCAGCGCCCGCTCCCACAGCGCGGCGAGCGTGGCGAACGCGCCGTGGATCCCGCCGACCGCGTCGGGATAGGCGATGCCGAGACGTCTCGGGCCGCCGTCCGCATAGCCCATCGCGTCGTCGAGTCCGCCGTAGGCCTCGAGGATCGGGCCGAGCGAGAAGTGCGGTGCCATCGGGCCGGTCTCGCCGTAGCCGGTCATCGCGACGGTGATCGCGTCCGGGTTGAGGGCGCGCACGTGATCGTCGTCGATGCCCAGCGACGCGGCGCCGCGCGGCGAGAAGTTGTGCAGCACGACGTCGACGCTCGCGAGGAGTCGCTCGAGGACGTCCTTGCCGTCGGGCAGCTTGGCGTCGACCGCCAGGCTGCGCTTGCCGCGGTTCATCTTGTTCCAGATGCCGGACCGGTTCCAGAACCGCTCGCCGGGATCGGCACCGGGGAAGATCTCGGCGCGGATCTGTGGATCGACCGGCGTGCCCCACGTCCAGCCCGGCGCGCCGATCAGGCGGGAGCGAGCCGGTGTCGGGATCCCGCGACTGGCGGGGTGCTCGACCTTGATCACCTCGACGCCGACGTCGGCGAGGAACCGGCCGGCGAGGGGACCCGCCCAGGCGATGCTGAACTCGGCGACGCGCACGGACGAGAGGTCGAGGTCGGGCAACGCAGTCGGCTCGAGGTCACCGCGCGCCGCGGCGAGGAACGCATCGGTGTCGGCGCCGAGCGGTGACGGGGGCCGGCCGGCACGCGTGACCGGCGCCGGAACGGTGCGGTACGGCACCCGCGGCATGCGCGCCGACGGCGCGAGGTCCGGGCGGTCGGCCCAGACGTCCCGCGCGGCGAGCTGCGGCGACGCCAGCACGTCGGCGTAGCTGTTCAGCGCGGCGACCGGGACGCGCCTGGACTGCAGCACCTCGACCACCTCCTCGACCGTGTGCTCGCGCAACCACGGCGAGATCTGCGCATCGACCTCGTCGGCGCGCTCGAAGCGCGCCGACGGCGCGGACAGCGTGTCGTCGACGAGCAGGTCCCAGGCCTCGCAGACGATGCAGAGCTGCTCGAACTGGTCGGGGGACGGTGCGGCGATCATGATCCACCCGTCCCGGCACTCGTAGATCGAGATCGGGTGGTAGTTCTCGAAGCGCAGGCCGGCGCGCCGTTTGATCACCCCGGTGTGGGTGTACATCGTGAGGCTCCACTGGTGCGCCGACGCCACCGCCTCCATGCTCCCCACGTCGACCAGCTGCCCCTCCCCGGTGCGACCGGCGTCGATCAGCGCCACCGCGGCACCGACCGCCGCGGTGGCACCCGTGATCATCGACGCCCACGGGCCGGCCCCCTGCAGGGGTTCGCGGTCCGGATCGCCGCTGACGTACAGGTAGCCGCCGCTCGCCCAGTCGACGAGGTCCGACGAGCGCCACTCGGCATACGGGCCGCTGAGGCCGAACCCGCTGACGACCGTGAGCACGGTCCGCGGCGACAGGGTCGCCAGCCGCTCCCGGAGCGCGAGCGCGTCCCGTGGGTTGCCGTCCACGGTCATGATCACGAGGTCGGCCCACCGCAGCGCGGCGTCGCCCTGCTCCCCCGTCAGATCGAGCACGACCGATCGCTTGCCGCTGTCGAGGTACTCGTGGACCACGCTGCGCTCGACGCCGTGAGCGTCGCGGACGAACGGGCCCCGGCGCCTCGTCGGCGCACCCTCCGGCGGCTCGGCCAGCACGACGTCGGCGCCGCTCGCCACGAACAGCCGACCGCAGTACGCGGCGGCGACCGAGCCGGCGAGCTCGAGGACCCGCACGCCTCTCACGACGCGACCCCTCCCCCGCGTGGCGACACGGTGCCGATCACGGCAGGTAGCGGTAGGGCGGTTCACCCAGTTGCAGACGCAACACGCGCTGGGCGTCGTGGACGAACTCGACGGCGAGCGGCCGGCAGTCGCGGGGATCGATGATGTCCTGCCCCGTCGCCTCGGCCGTTCGCTGCGGCGAGGCCAGGCGCTGCAGGCGCTCCTCGATCTCGCGCCGCGTGCGCTCGGGATCGTCGGAGGACTCGATCTCCCGGCGGTAGGCAGCCGACGCGCCACCGGCGATGTGCATCGAGCCCCAGTTCGCCGACGGCCACGCGTAGCGCCGGAACATGCCCGACGCCCGGTGGTGCGACTGGCCGCCGACGCCGTACAGGCGGCGCACGACGAACACCAGGTACGGCATCCGCGTGGCGACCATCGTGCCGACGAGACGGGCGCCGGCGCGCTCGATCCCCTGCCGCTCCGACTCGATGCCGACCATCAGCCCCGGCTCGTCGGCGAAGTCGACGACGGGCAGGTGGAACGTGTCGCACAGCTGCAGGAGGCGCGCCGCCTTGGCCCCGGCCGCGGCGTCGGTCGCCCCGCCGAGGCGGCGCGGGTCGTTGGCCATCACGCCGACCGGGTAGCCGTCGATGCGCGCCAGCCCAGTGACGCGCGCACGGCCGTAGAACGGGGCGATCTCGAAGAACGAGCCACGGTCGACGACCGCGTCGATGATCCGGCGCGGGTCGTAGGTCTTGCGCGGGTTGCGCGGCACCACGTCCACGAGCAGCTCCTCGCGCCGATCCGGCGGATCGTCGGTCGGCACGTGCGGTGGCAGCTCGTCGACCGACGACGGCATGTACGAGAGGAACCGGCGGATCTGGGCGATCGCGTCGTCCTCGTCCTTGGCGAGGTTGTTGATCGTGCCGCTCTCGTAGACGTGGATGTGCGCGCCGCCGAGCTCCTCCTTGGTCACGTCCGCACCGGTGGCCGCCTTCACCACGGGCGGACCGCCCGGGAACACGAACGCGTTGCGCTCGGTCATCACGTTGAAGTGGGCCAGCACCGCGTGCAGCGCGGGGAGCCCGGCCGCGGCGCCGAGCACCGCCGACACGCACGGCACCATGTTGAGCAGCTCGAACTCGACGGTCGTGAACGAATTGCCGTCGGGGAGGTAGGTCCGGCCGATCTCCTCGAAGCTGCGCACGCTGCCGCCTGCGGCGTCGATGAGCCGGATGTACGGCAACCGCCACTCCTTGGCCCGCTCGGCCGCGCTGAGCTCCATGCCGAGCCCGCCGTGGTGCCCGCCGGCCGAGCCGCCGCGCACCGTGAAGTCGCCGCCCGTCACGATGACGTCGCGTCCGTCCACCTTGCAACGACCCTCGACGTGTGGGTGCGGCAGGAACGACACCAGCTTGCCGTCGTCGTCGTAGGTGGCCGTGCCGCGCAGCCGACCGAAGCCCCGGAACGTGCCCGGGTCGGCGAGGCGGTCGATGCGCTCGAGCACGGTGAGCTTCCCGAGGGCGTGCTGGCGGGCGACGCCCTCGGGGCCCCCCAACTGGTTCGCCAGCTCCAGCCGATGGCGCAGCTCGTCGAGCTCGGGCCCCCACTCCATCACTCAGCCTCCATCCGTCGTCGCCGTGCCGCCGTCACGACTTCCGCCACAGGAAGGACACGTCGACCTTGCCGTACAGGTTCGGCGTGAACCCGCCGATGTCGTCGTAGACCGCGGTGATGTCCGGTTGGAACAGCACCGGCAAGAGCAGCGCGTCCTCCTGGCTCAGGCGGATCACCTCCGAGAACGCCTCGGCGCGGGCCTCGGGATCGAGCTCCGCCCCCGCCCGCTCGAGCGCCTCCACCATGCCCGGGCTCTCGTAGCCGCCGGCGTTGTAGAACGCGTCGGGCGCGAACAGGCTGTTGGCCGTCTGGCTCGGGTCGGGGCGGCCGCTCCATCCGGCGCAGTACAGCTCGTAGGCGAGGTCCTCGAAGAACCGCGACGTCGCCGAACCGACCTCCAGCGACTCGATGCTCATGTCCACGCCGATCTCGCCGAGCTGCGCCTGCATCACCTCCATCAGGCGGGTCTGCGCCGTGCCCGTATAGGTCAGCGCACGGATCGACACGCCGTCCTCGAGGCCGGCCTCGGTCATCAGCTCCTTCGCCAGCTCGACGTCGTACGTGAACGTGTCCGCCAGCTCGGGGTCCGCCGCCCAGTAGCCCGGCGGGAACACCGTGCTCGCCGGCTGCGCCAACCCGTAGGCGAGCGCCTCGTTGATCGCCTCCCGGTCGATCGCATACGACACCGCGCGCCGGACGCGGGCGTCGTCGAACGGCGGTCGCGAGTAGTTGAAGTAGCACAGGGTGGTGCTCAACGACGGGTGCACCTCGAGGTCGATCTCGTCCACGTTCAGCGTCTCGACCTCGCTCGCCGAGAACTTCAGGGCGACGTCCACCTCGTGGGCGCGCAGCGCGTTGACGACCGTCTGCACGTCGGTGATGTAGCGGAACGTGATCCGGTCCAGGTAGGGCTTGCCCTCCTGCCAGTAGTCCGGGTTCTTCTCCAGCACCAGGCGGTCACCCTGGCGCCACTCGACGAACCGGAACGGGCCGGTGCCGACCGGGTGCAGCCCGAACTCCTCGCCGTGCTCCTCGATCGCCGTCGGTGACGCCATCATCCCCGGGCGGTCGGCGAGGATCAGGAGCAGCGACGCGTCGGGCCGGTTCATGTGGATCGTGACCTCGTGGGGCCCCGTCGCCTCCACCGACTCGATCATCGCCACGTCGGCCTTCACCGTGGAGGTGTCCAGCGAGCGTGCCCGCTCCAGGTTGTACACGACGGCCTCCGCGTCGAACGGCGTGCCGTCGTGGAACGTGACGCCCTCCTGCAGCGTGAGCACGAGCGTCTGCGGATCGGGCTGGTCCCACTCGGCGACCAGCCCCGGGCGCGGCTCGAGGGTCTCGGGGTCGAAGTTCAGCAGCCGGTCGTACATCGGGTACAGCGACATGTGGTCGTTGCCCGAGTTCCCCGAGATCGGGTCGAGCGTCGACGAGTCGGTCACGTGGATCACCGTGATCTCGCCACCCTGGACGGGCTCGCCCTCGTCCCCGGTGTCCTCGTCGGTGTCCTCGCCCTCGCCGGCCGTGCCCGCCGGTGTCGCCCCGGTGTCGCGTGACGTCGTGAGCGACGTCGCCACCGGCGGGTCGGTCGCCTCCGAGCCGGCGTCGTCGTCATCGTCGCCGCCACACGCGGTCGCGACGGCGAGCGCCAGCGCGATCAGTGCGGACGACGCCGTGCGGCCGTGCCTGCGCTTGCCCATGAGATCCCCCGTTCCTGCATGTGCCCGGACGCCGAGTCGAACGTCGGCGGCGTCACGATCGCAGACCGCTCGCGAATCGTGCAAGTCGTTGTCAATTGACGACCGCCGTCAGTTGGCGACGATCACGAGAAGGTGGTCGGGGTCACGTGGATAGCCTCCCCCGCATGGCGGCGAGCGAGGCGGAACAGCGATCGACGGGACTGCGCGAGCGCAAGGCGCGCAAGGCCCGGGCCCGCGCCTCCGCCGCAGCACGACGGCTGATCCTCGAGAAGGGCTACGACCAGACGTCGCTCGAGGACATCGCCGAGGAGGCCGAGACGTCGGTCAGCACGCTGCTGCGCTACTTCGGGAGCAAGGAGCGCCTCGCCCTGGCGGCACGGGTCGAGGCGCTGGAGCGGTTCCGCCAGATCGTCACCGCCCCCGGCCCGACCCCGACGCTCGAGCGGTGGCGGAGCTTCGTGGCCGAGCTCGCCCAGCGCGAGCCCACCGCCGACTGGGAGGCGGACCACCGGCTGATCGCCACGGTGCCGCAGATCCACCGGCTGAACTCGCACCTGCAGCGCTGCTACCAGGACCTGCTCGCCGAGGGGTTCGCCAGGGAGGCCGGGGTGGACCCGGACCACGACCTGTACGGCCGGCTGCTCGCCGCGCTGCTCGTCGCCGGCAACGAGGCCGTGTTCCACCGTTGGCTGGCGACCGGCAAGCAGCGCAGCCTCGTCGAGACCTGCCTCGAGGTCATCGACTTCGCCGAGGCCCGCCTCGGTCGCCGCGAGGACGTGCCGGGACAGGGCCACGCCTCCGCCGGCCCGGCGGCGTCGGGCTGAGCCGCCGGGCCTCCTCTGTCGCGCGTCGGCGCGCGTCCCGTCACGACGACGTGCGCCACATGAACGACACGTCGACTTTGCCGTACAGGTTCGGCGTGAAGCCGGCGATGTCGTCGTAGAACGCCGTGATGTCGGGCTGGTGGAGCAACGGCAGGTAGAGCCCGTCCTCCTGGCTGAGACGCATCACCTCGTGGAACGCCTCGGCGCGGGCCTCGGGGTCGAGCTCCGAGCCGGCGCGGTCGAGCGCCTCCACCATCCCCGGGCTCTCGTAGCCGCCGGCGTTGTAGAAGCCGTCCGGCGAGAACATGCTGTTGGCCGTCTGGCTCGGGTCCGGCCGGCCCGTCCACGCCGCGCAGTAGAGCTCGTAGGCGAGGTCCTCGAAGAACCGCGACGTCGCCGAGCCCACCTCGAGCGACTCGATGCTCATGTCGATGCCGATCTCGCCCAGCTGCGCCTGGACGATCTCCATCATGCGCGTCTGCTGGGTGCCGGTGTAGGTGACGCCGCGGATCGACACGCCGTCCTCGTAGCCCGCCTCGGCCATCAGCGCCCGCGCCTGCTCGAGGTCGTGCGCGAACGTGTCGTGGAGCCCGGGGTCCGCGGCCCAGTAGCCCGGCGGGAACACCTGGTGCGCCGGCTCGGAGAGCCCGTACGCCAGGCCCTCGTTCATCGCCTCGCGGTCGATGGCGAACGCCGCCGCACGCCGGACGCGGGCGTCGTCGAACGGCGGCCGCGAGAAGTTGTAGAAGCACAGGATCGTGTAGAGCGACGGGTGGATCTCGATGCGGACGTCGTCCACACCGAGCGTCTCGACCTCGCTCGCCGCGAACCGGAGGGCGACGTCACCGTCGCGCGTGCGCAGCGCGTTCGTCACCGTCTGGACGTCGGTGATGTAGCGGAACGTGATCCGGTCCAGGTACGGCTTGCCCTCCTGCCAGTAGTCCGGGTTCTTCTCGAGGACGAGCCGATCGCCCTGGCGCCACTCGACGAACCGGAACGGGCCGGTGCCGACCGGGTGCAGGCCGAACTCGTCACCGTGCTCCTCGACCGCCGTCGGCGAGACCATCATCCCCGCCCGGTCCGCGAGCATCAGGAGCAGCGACGCGTCGGGCCGGTTCATGTGGATCGTGACCTCGTGGGGCCCCGTCGCCTCGACCGACTCGATCATCGTCAGGTCGCCGGCGACCGTCGACCGATCGAGGGTGCGCGCCCGCTCGAGGTTGTACACGACGGCCTCGGCGTCGAACGGCGTGCCGTCGTGGAACGTGACGCCCTCGCGCAGGGTCAGCACCAGCGTCTGCGGGTCCGGCTGGTCCCACTCTGTCGCCAGGCCGGGCAGCGGTTCGAGCGTGTCGGGGTCGAAGTTCACCAGCCGGTCGTACATCGGGTACAGCGACATGTGGTCGCCGCCGGAGTTGCCGGGGACCGGGTCGAGGGTGGACGGATCCGCGCCGTACAGCACGACGATCTCACCGCCGGCGACCGGTTCTCCGTCGTCGGCGGCGTCGCCGTCGTCGCCCTCCTCGCTCACGGTGCTCGCCGGCGCGGCGGAGTCACCGGTGTCGCCGGACGTCACCGCCGACGTCGCCCCCGGCGTGTCGGCCACGTCCGAGTCGGCGTCGTCGTCATCGTCGCCGCCACAGGCCGACGCGACGGCAAGGGCGAGCGCGACCAGTGCGGCGGGCAGGGTGCGGACAGGACTGCGCTTGCGCATGAGATCCCCCGTTGTGCGTTCCCCAAGGCGCCGAGCTCGCGCCTCGGCGGGCCTCACGATCGCGAACGCGCCCGAAGTCGTGCAACTCGTCGTCACATGACGATGACTGTCACAACGCCCGAGGCGAGCGGCTCCGATCTCAGGAGACCGCGGCAGTCCTCCTGCAGCCGTCGTGTGGGCACCGGTAGAACCACGTCGATCGCCGAGCACTGACCATCGGCTCGCCGTGATCCGGGCAACGGATGTCGATGTACCGCGCCCACAGGTCGAGATCCGCAGGCGTCGCCCGGTGCGACGTCGTGCACCGATGCTCGGGGCAGACCGTGCGGATGTTCTGGCGGTGCGCGACGATGACCGTGGGGACGTTGTGTCGAGGACATGGTGCCAGCGGTCGCCGACCCCCGCCCTCCAGGACCTCGTAGAGGGCGTCGGCGAAGCGGCGGCTGGCGACACGAAAGCCGCTCCACGTCCGATCCGGTCGCTCGCCGAACACCCACGCGCAGTCGCCGGCGAGGACGACAGCCTGGTCGGTTTGTCTCGGCTCTGGAGCCCTGCTCAGGGCAACCAGATCGCTCGTCAGCCAAGAAGGTGCGTGATCACCAACCCACGTCACGGCCGGGGATCCGCGGGTCTCGGAGACGTACGTGGAAGCCACGGCAGCCGCATCGTCCACATACCGCAAGCTGGGGGCGCTGGTGCGCTCGATCGTCGTCGGATCCCAACCGTGCTCCATATGGAGCGCAGCGAGGACGTGACCCACCTTCGACTTCGGATCCGGTCTGAGCGCGTGCACGTCGCCGAGCACGACGAGCTTGCTCCGCGCGCGGCTGAAGGCCACGTTGACGAGCCGTCGCCCCAGCTCGCCCTGCAGCAACCGGCCAGGCACGCCCAGCGGCAACGCGTCGACGATGTCGAAGATGACCACCGGCGCCTCGGATCCCTGCATCCGGTGGATCGTGCCGACCGTGACCCGCTCGCCGAGCTTCAGATCCCGAACCAGCGCGGTGAGCAGGTGCACCTGGCCGCGGTACGGCGCAAGCAGCGCAACATGATCGACCGTACGGAGCGCGTCGTAGGCGAGTTGCGTTGCCCAGAGCGCCGAGACCGGGTTGATGCGGGATTGATCGCGCGTCCGCCAACCGCGCCCGCCGAGCAGCCGGGTGTTGACGACGACGATGGGTGAGCCCGGTCGCGGCTCGCTTCGCACCGCTGCGGCTGTCTCCGACGCGACCCTCCGACCGTCCTCCAGGCGGCCGAGATACGACAGGTCGCTCACCACGCTCCGGATCAGCGGATGCATCCGGTGCTGTGTGGTCAACATGGTCACGTCCACCGAGATCACCCCGCGGTCGATCGAACCCGGGATCCCGGCGTGGGCGAAGATGTCGCGGCCGAGATCGCGCTGGACCTCCTCGTCGCGCGCCGTCACGATGGGCGGTAGCTGGCGGAAGTCGCCGCGCAAGGTGACCCGCTCATCCGCCAAGGACGCGGCGAACACGATCTGGGGTGCGAGGGCCATGCTCACCTCGTCCACGACCACGGCAGTGAACGTGCGCGAGCGGATCGTCTCGTCGATGGTCGCCTTCGGCAGCGTGCAGAACAGCACCCGGGCGCGGGAGACCACGAGCTTCTCGAGGCGGCGGATCTCCTCGAGGAGCGCGGCATGCTGGCGCCGCAGGGTCGCCAGCTCGCTAGAGCGAGCTGTGCGGAGTGCGCGCCGGACGAGCGAGAGCTGGCTCGCCAGATCCGGGTGCTCACGCAGCACGAGCTCGCGGGAGCTCAGGCCCCGCTGGATGGCCGGGGCCAGCATCGCTGGCCCGGCACGGACGACCGATCCGTTGGTGAGCGACGATTGATGGCCGCGCACCTCGAGCTCCTCGGCGGTCGCCATCATGGCGGTGTCCACGGCGACGTTCGAGTGGGCGGTCACGAGCACGCGCTCGCCACGGATCACCATCTCCGCGACGAGCGCACCCAAGCTCGTCGTCTTGCCCGTCCCAGGAGGACCCCAGATCCACCACAGCGGCTCGCAGAGCGCGGCAGCGACTGCCGCCTCCTGATTCGGGTTGAGATCAATGCCGTTAGGCACGGGATGAATGCGCCCCACAGCCGCCGGTGCCGTCTCGAAGCGGTCGAGCAGCCGACGCGCGCCCGATGGAATCGCGTCCTGGCTGAGCTCCGCAAGCCGCGCTGCGAGCTCTTCGGTGAGGAACCACGGCTCCGTTGCGAGGGTGGCGGTCGGCACGCTCGGTGGGAGACCGTCGGCCGACGAGATGAACAAGGTGATCTCCTCGTCGCCGCGCTCGAGGACCTCGACGTCGAACTCGTCGGTCTCGACGCGCAGCACGCCTCGCGAGCCCTCCGGGATGGACGTCGCCGTCAACGCCTCGAACCGGTACACCGAGCCGGAGGAGGTCTCGCTCAGCATCACGCCATCGACGAGGGGCAGCCCCGCACCCTGGCGTGTCTGGGTGCGCTGCTCCTGTGCCTCGAGCTGGAGCAGCTGCGACCATCGACGCAGCAGGCGATGGTGCCTGGACCCGTGGGGGCCCTCAGAACTGGTCGAAGTAGGACTCATCGATCTCGTACACCGGCTCGAGACGCGTGGTCACGCCCATCCGGTACTCCGCGAGGAGCTGGCAGAGCTCCTCGCCGCTGATGAGATCGACCGGTGGCGCACCGTCGCGCGTCGCCTCGGCCCGGGCGGCTGGTGAGAACGAGGCCGTCGTGATCAGGAGACCCTTCTCGCCGCGCCCGGCCATTGCGCCGCGGAAATCGCGCACGGCCGAGGCGCCGACCTGGTTGGTATAGCGCTTGCACTGGAAGTACACGGGAAACGACACGAGCGAGACCCGGTAGACGCCGACACCGTCGATGCCACCGTCGCCGCTCTTGCCAAGCACGACGACGTTGCGGAACCCGGCCTCCCGCAACAGCCGCTGCGCGAGCCGTTCGAAGGCGTCGGGTGGCATCTGCATCAACCGGTGCAGAAGCTGCTCCTGCCAGCTGAGGGGGCCGACTGACTCATCCTCGTCATCCTCGGAGCCACCGAGCGAGTCGTGAGTCAGCTCCGCTTGCCGGGAGCTCTTTCGCGCCTGGTACTGCCGGTAGTACTCAGCTCGCCAGGCGCGCACCTCCTCGCGCATGCGCTCCTGGTCGAGATTCCGGCCGTGATCGGTGAGCGCCCAGACGCCGCGCGCCGAGTTCTCGATCGCGCCGATGTTCTTCAGCGCGTTGCGCGCCCACGCGAGCCGATAGTCGACCCTGGACATGCTGTCGCCAGGCCTGCGGCGGACCGCGAGCTGCTCCTCGGTGAAGCCCTCCATCGCGGCCACGGTCGAGGAGATCTCATCGATGCGTCCGGACCCGCCGAGCTGGCGCAGCGCCTCGAGCGTCGGCCACATCAGATCGAAATGGCTGGGAATGGTCGGCTCTGTCGCCATCGAACCTGACCTCGGTCACTCGAACCCGTACTGCTCGAACTTCAAGGTGATGGCGTTCTCGCTGATGTCCCGCACGACCTTGGCGTCGAAGCCTTCGTCGTTCGTCGCCTCGACCTCGACGCGGATCGTGACCCGCGTCCCGATCACGCGAGCGAGCTGGCCGATCACCTCGTCGGTGACCTTGGTGAACTCACGAGCGGGGCGTTCCGGGTCGATCTCCACGACGCCGAAGAAGCGCCGCTTCCGGACCTCCGCCACACCTGTCCCCGTGCCACCAGCCACGTCGGTCGTGGTGTCGGGAGCCGTGTCGACCGGGGCACCGTCGGTCGAAGGCTGCGAGGCCTGCCGCTGGTCGGCGTCGAGCTGTGCCCGCGCCCGGGCGGGCGCGACGAGCAGGCTCGTACCGGTCACGGTCACGGCAAGGTCGCCGGCGACCAGTCCGAGGTAGCGGCCGGTTGCCTGGTCGTAGCCCTGCGCGACTCCCCATCCCTGATGCTCCCAGAGCACCTGCGCGGCGCCCTGCTTGACCGTCTCGGAGAGCACGTCGATGCCCGCGAGGCGCGGGAGGTACGGATACTTGCTGAACGACTCCCAGAGTCCGTTGACGGACACGTGGCCGTCGGCCCACAGCGAGGCGAGGACGTTGTCGAGGAGCGAGCGCAACAGCTCGGGCGGATAGGCCAGGTTGACGTAGCCCTGGTTCTTCAGCTTGTTGGCGACGCGGATGGCGAGCGGGTCGCCACCCTCGACGCGCAGGGCATCGAAGGAGATGGCGCCGAGCGGTGCGGGCTGGACGGGGACGAGGCACCACACGTAGGACTCCCGGACGCGGAGCCGGAGGGTCCTGTCCGCGTCAGCTGCCTTCGTCGTGGCGAGCGCCTTGTTGTGCTCGTCGAGGTTGAGGGTGACCTTCTCCGCATCGATGCTCTGCCACGCCAGGAGCTCTGCGGCAGCCTGCTCGAGGGCGTCCACGCTCTTGTGGTCCGCCGCCAGGAACACCAGGTGGTTCTTGTTGAGGCGGGGACCCGTGCCGCGCTGGTCCAACAGGTGGGTCGCAGCGTCGCGGGCAGCCGAGGACTCCGAACGGGCGATGTGCGCCTGATCCGGCGGGAGCACGACCAGGCGCACCTCGTCGAGGTCAGGGACGTCGGCCGGTGATTGCGGGAAGACGTGCACGCCCTTGAACAACGCGCGATCGGCGACCTCGGTCTGGACTCGTTGCCGAATCAGCTCGACGATGTCGTGTCGCCGTGAGGCCCGGAACTGCTCGGCGCGGTCGCGTGCCATCTGCCCGACGCCCGGCTGGGTGCCGTACCAGTAGCGGGTCCCCTGCGCGTACAGGTACGTGGCACGGTCCGACAGGCGCGACAGCGCATCGGCGAACACGCTGACCGGGTCCCCGGGCAGCGCTGCACCGAGGCGGATCCGTTGGATCTCGAGGCCCTTGTTCGGCGAGTCCTGCAGCGGAGCCGAGCCGAGGAAGACCGTGCGTGCAGCACGACGCGTCGCGGCGTACTTTCCGAGGTTCGGGAACTGATCGTCGATGAGGCGCGGTTGCGAGCTCGCCCCGTCGATGTCCCGCTGTACGATCGGCGGCCAACGCTCGTCGAGGTTGTTGATCAGCTCCGTGGAGACAGCCGGGTCATCGAGCGGCAGGCTGCCGGGCAGGATCATCGGCGAGCGATCCTCCCGAGACCACAGGGCATGGACGACCTGGGCCATCAGGCGCAGCACCCCGCGGGTGCGCTGGAAGCGGTCCAGCGTCGACCAGTCGGAGTACAGCCGCTCGAACAGCTCGGGGTGGATCGGGTACGCCGACTCGATCTGGTCGGCATAGCGCTTCTCGCGCACCTCGGCGGGGAACTCGGCGGCCTGGGACGAGTAGTACTCGACGAACTGGCGGGCGGTCGCCTTGATGTACTTGAGGTTGGCCGGGTCGGGGGTCTTGAACAGCCGCCGGCGCACGATCTCGAAGCTCTCCTCGGCGGTGGCAGGCTGCCATGCATCCTTGGTTCGCCCGATGGCGTCGCGGAGGCGCTTCAAGGCCTCGTGTCCGGCGGCGCCCGACACCTGCGCGGAGATCTCCGCTCCCCCTGCATCGACCGACGCGGGCAGGGACACCACGAGCAGACTGCCTGGCACGCTCGCCACCACCTCGGTGAGCGCCTGGGCGAAGTAGAACTGCGAGTCGAAGGACCCGCCGGGAGGCGTGCTCTCCCCCATCAGCTGTGCGGCGTAGGCGACCCACTCGTCGATGAGGATGAGGACCGGCCCGAAGCGCTCGAGGAGCACGCGCAGGTGATCACCCGGGTTGGTGCCGGTGCGATCGGCGTCGGCGACGAGGTCGTATCCCTCGCGACCACCGATCTGCCAGGCGAGCTCACCCCACATCGTGCACACCTCGGTGCCGTCGTCCTTCACGGTCGACTGGCCCGGTGACAGACGGGTGCCGACGACGACGGCGCGGTTGGCCGCAGGGAGCTCGCTGATGCCGGCGTCGTCGAGCAGCTCCTGCAGCTCCTGGGGGAGGTCGGCTCGCTGCACGCCCGAGAAGAGGTGGTACAGGGCGATCATCGAGTGGGTCTTGCCGCCACCGAACGTCGTCTGCAGGTCCAGCACGGGTGGCGCTCCGGTGTCGCCGGTGATGCGCCGAACGGCCTGGCGCAACAGCTTGGCCAGGCCTGCGGTGAGGTAGGTCCGGCGGAAGAACTCGATCGGGTCGCTGTACTCCGCCATGCCGCGCCCGTTGGCCACCTCGTGCAGGTCGGCGGCGAACTCGGCGCTGGAGAACCTCCCCTGCGCGACGTCGTCGTGTGGCTGTACGACCTCGCGCCAGGGCTTGAGCCCGTGCACCTCGCCGAACATCGGCTCGGCCTTCGGCTTGGCGGTACGGGCCTCCTCGGCGGCCTTGACCCGCATGAGGTCGGTCTTCGACTTCGCCAGCTCGTCCGCGCCCGGGGCGTCGATCAGCCGGAGCAGTCGTTCGATGGTGTCCAGCGCCCGATACGTGTCGTCGAACGAGTACACCTTGTTCAGCTGGTGGGCCCAGGCGTTGCGAATCGCCCGCACCTCGTTGAGGTAGGTCCTGCCCTCCGGCTTCAGCTCGTACTTGAACACCGAGTCCCAGTGGTCCATGACCACGCGGAACAGCGCGACCGGGTCGCCCTCGACGTGATCGCCCGGATAGAGCGCCTTCCAGTTCCCGCCCTTCGGCGACTTCTTCGACATCCGCCGGTCGACGTAGGGCGCGAACTCGGCGCCGAACAGCTCCAGCGCCTTGCCGACCCGGTCACGGTTGGTGATTGCCATCGGTCGTCTCCCTCAGAAGAGCTGGGCGGCGGTGGGTGAGGATGCAGCGAGGCGGGTGAGCTCGGGCCAGGCAGCTGCGAGGGCGTTGTAGGGACCGGCCTCCTTCGCCCACCCACGGCGCTCGCTGAGCTCGAACAGCCGGTAGGCGAGATCCCGTGCCGGCTCGGCGAACCCACCGACCTTGGCGACCAGCGCCGCTGCCTCCTGCTCGCCACCATCGCCAAGCAGGATGCGGATGAGGTGCTGGGTCACCTCCCACACCGTCAGCTTCGTGTCGGTGGTCGGATCCCAATCCGCCGGCAACTCCGACCGTTCGAGGAGGCGGACCTTGCCGGCGCGGGAGGTCGCGATGCCGGCGCGCACGAGCCCGTCCACCGCGACGTTCTTCGCCCGTGCGAGATCGTCGGCGCGGCCGAACGGTCCCTCATCGAAGCCGAACTCGGCGTACCAGGCGGTGGCCCAGCGGGTCTCCTCGTCGAACTCCCCTTCGTGCTCGGCTTCCAGCTCGTCGAGCACCTGGTTGATCAACGCCAGCGCTGTGCGCACGCGCATCGGCGATCCGTCCGGTTCGACGACCTTCGCGTAGGAGGAGAACACCGCCATCCCCGGCCCGATCGCGGCCTGGGCCAAGTCGACGGGTGCCACGCCACCCGAGCGCAGATCATGCAACGCCCCGCGCAGAACCGCCTTCAGTTCGTTCAAGAAGCCACGTCGATCTGTCACGCCGGCGTCGGTAGGGCGAGGACGACAGACCAACACGATCGACGACGCCAACGCGTTCGTTCCCATGGCTAGCATCCGCCCCGACTTCTCAGTGCGCATTGGCCATGTACCCGTCACCGCCAATCCGGACTCGATGAGACCGCTAAGCATCTTCTCCCATCCGGTGGAGGCCACGTCGTCCGCCTCACCCTCACTCTGCTTGAAAGCGTAGAAGATCGTGAGTGGCCCGTCGTTTCGACATTGCGTTGCCGCGTGGGAGAAGGTGCGCTGAATTCCGGACTCGAAATGAATCTCCGCCTTCTTCTTGTCGCCATCAAACCGGTATGGACTGGCAATCAATTCCTCGGCCTTAGGCGTCAACATCGTCGCCAGCAAAGCTGGATAAAGACCGCGTAGAGAGCGCCGCAGCCATACGTAGAAGAAGTCCGAGAGGTCGGCGTACCCGATGTTGTCGTAGTACGGCGGATCGGTCGCCAACAATAGCCCGCGGAGATCGGAATCTGTAGCGTCCTCCTGCGCTACCGCCCCTGCCCCGCTCGCGGGCACCCGCTCAAGAGCATTCGTGACAGCTCCCAACATGATGGTGAACGAGCCGCTGGAAGGCCCAAAGACGTTTGCCTCACCGTAGTCCCAAACCATCGGTATCGCCTGGCGGGCAAATAGGTTGCGAACGATCTCCATGTTCGGAGCGTTGACCCATCCAGTCAACGCGTTGGAGTAGTCAGACTGCCGGCTGACAACGAACCCGAGGTACGTGGCGACGGCGTCGGCGTAGGCGGTGTCGCCGCCGGAGTCGGCGAGGATCTTCGTGTGCGCCTCGGTGACGAGGTCGCTGAAGGTGCACAGCGCCGTCAGCTGACGCGGGGTGAACAGGTCCGCGTGGCGTGTCATGCCGTATGCCTGCACGCGGAATCCCAGCGCCTGCGCTGGCAGCTCGGTGTCGGGGGTGTCCTCGGGTCGTGGGACGTCGGCAGCTCGCTCGTGTTCTGGGGTGGGTGGGAGGTAGGTGCGCTGGCGGTTCCCTTCGGCGACGATCGCCATCAGCTGAGCTCCCATGCGGCCTGACCGGCCCTCCTCGCGCACATACTGAAGCGGCACTGGTGTGTCGCACACGAGGCAGGTGGCTCCCGTCCGGCCGACGGTTCCTTCGATCGGTGGGCCCTGCCTGCCGTGACCGATCTCGAACCACACTCGGCGGTTCACCGGGTCGGGGATCGGGTTGACCCAGGCTTCCTTGCCCTTCTTCTTGCCCAGCCAGAAGCTGCGCACCAGCGGCATCGTCGAGCCACAGGCGGGGTTGGGGCAGGTCACGGTGCGGGCCCACAGCCAGGCGATCACTGTCGCCTGCGAGCCGTCAGGCAGCGTCGCCTTCGGGTACAGGTGCCCGATCCGCCGCTCGGCCTCGTCGCGCATCCACTGGCCGTACCAGCGCACGTCCTCCGCCAGGGCCTTCGCCCCCGTCCACACCTGGGTTCCCGACAGGCGCTCACCGTCGCCCGGGTGGACCGGCGGGCGCCCCGCGAACTTCGCCGGGAGCTCCACCAGCGCCTTGGTGATCAGGACCGCAACGGGATTGAGATCGCTCGCGTGCACCTCCAACCCGAGCCGCTGCGCCTCCAACGGGATCGATCCACCACCGCAGAACGGATCCACGATCGGCGGCGGACCGTCCGGGTAACAGCGACGGATCTCGGCGCGGGCGGCCTCGAGCACCTGCTCGTTGTTCGAGTTCTCCCACTTGACCAGCTCGCGGAGGATCGCGAACAGCCGTTCCCGCTCCGCCGCCTGTGCCTCGGGCGTCGGGAACCGCTCCGGGTGCGCCGATGGGTCGTCGACGAGCTGCGCGAACAGCACCGCCCGGCAGGCGGCCAACGGACGCCGCGCCCACCAGAGGTGCAGCGTCGACGGATGCCCGTGACGGATGCTCTTCTCCCGCGCCGCCTCCCGATTGATGTCATCCAGTGGGAGCGCGACCTCGATCAGCTTCTTCGGAGCAGACGTCATGCGGGTGGAGTTCCTCTCGTCCAGTAGGGGTGCCATGCGAGCGTCGTCGCGGTGGTGTCGAACGGCAGCCGGAGATCCGGGCCGAAGGGTCGGGTGAGGTAGCGGACCTCGTCATGGGCGGGCCCGCGCTCGGAGACCTCGACCATGGCGAGCACGTACCGGTCGGGCACGTTGGCGGCGAAGCGGAGCTCGTTCTGCGTCACGACGAACGAGTCGGCCCCCTCGATGCGGGCCTTGACCTCGATGAAGCGCACGTCGTCGGGGGCGTCACCAACCGAGCGGATGTCGTAGCCCGGGTTGTTGTGCGGCATCAGCTCCACCACCCGATCCCTCGCCTCCTCGGCGCGGATCACCGCGTCGTAGCCGCGTTGCGCGACCTCCTCGGTGCTGAGCGCGTGGGCCGGGCGCTCGTGCGCAGCCGCCCCGCCATCGAGCAGCCCAGTCGGGAGGATCAGCGCGGCCCCGACGACGAGCGGCGTCTGCGGGGCCAGTTGGGCTTCACGGTCGAGCTCGGCCATCCGCTCGTGCAGCCGCGCCCGGAGCTCGTCGGCGCGGCGGAACATCAGCTCCGGGTTCACCCGCGGTGTCTTGCCGGCCTGGGCTCGCTCCTGCAACTGCAGACCGCGGTGGTCGAGCTCCCTCGCCGCATCCGTCAGGCGGCGGTGAACGGCTTCTCGGACCTTGCGGATGCGCTCCAGCGTGTGCAGGCGCACCTGTGCGAGGTGCTCGGCAGCCAACACGTCCACGGCGAAGTCCAACGCTCGCTGCTCAGCGTCGCCGTCCGGCCACCCGAGCTCGGCGAGGATCCTCGCGACGCTGGCAGCCTCGTGCTCCTCGACGGGGCGGTAGTCCAGGTACGGCGCGTACCCCGCCGCGACGGGCGCCCCCGTGCGTGCGAGCTCCACGAACTCGAAGCGACGAGACACGACGTGTCGTTGACCGTGCGCGCCCACGCGTCCGTCGGTGATCGCATGCTCGACCAGCAGCAGGAGGCGAGGTGCCGTCCCGTGGTCCTTCGGATCGATGAGCACCGCGCCGCGCTCGAGGACGTCGCGATGACGCAGCAGCACGAGATCAATCGACGCCTGCAGGAGGGGGTGCCCGGGAGCGACGAGCTGCGCCGGTGGCCGACCGTCGACGGTGACGAGCTCCTTGTCGAACGTGATGCGCTGGTAGCGCTGCGCCAACGGTGCACCCGCACCGGCGAGCCGGTCACGCTGGCGGAGCTCGTAGGGCACGTTGGAGATCTCGTAGCGATGCCGCTCGCGCTCGACGATGCGTCCGCCGAGGTGGGCGAAGGCGGCGAGGAACCACGATCGGACGTATCCCGGCTGGAGGCGCCTCGCCTCGGCCTCCAGCATCTCGGTCCTGATCCGGGCGAGATCCGCGGCCGAGAGGATCTCAGCGGACAGCGCCTGCTCGGCGACGAGCTCGGCGAGACCCTCGCCGATCCGGGCGTCGACGACCTCGTCCAGGCGCGCCCGCACCTCCGGCCGGTCCCCGTAGCGGATCGCTTGGATGAACAGGTCGCGCAGCTCACGCTCGCTGATCGCCTCGCCGAGCACATCGAACACGAGGTCCTTGCCCAGCGCCTCGCGCATCTCGTTCAGCTTGTCGAGCAGCCGCCGATACACCGCGCCCTCGCGGGTGTCGATCGCGACGAGGTTCCACATGTGGCACACCTCGCGCTGGCCGATGCGGTGGACGCGGCCGAAGCGCTGCTCGATGCGCGTGGGGTTCCACGGCAGGTCGTAGTTGATGACAAGGTGGGCGCGCTGGAGGTTGATGCCCTCCCCTGCTGCGTCGGTTGCCACCAGGATGCGACACGTCGGGTCGTTCGTGAAGCGCTCCTGGATCACCTTGCGCTCCTTGCGCCCGACACCGCCGTGGATGGCCACGACGGCGTCGGCGTCGCCGGTGTACGTGCGCAGCCGCTGGCAGAGGTAGTTGAGGGTGTCGCGGTGCTCCGTGAAGACGATGAGCTTGCGGGGCGTGCCGTCCGCCTCGCGCATCTCGGGGTGCTCTTCGAGGAGTTGTGCGACCTCGGTCCACTTCCGATCGGTGCCGGAGGACCGGACGCGCTCGGCGAGCTCCTCGAGGCGGGTGAGCACCTTGATCTCGGTCTCGAGCTCCGCGACCGTCTCGGCCGGCGTCGCCGCGTCGACGGCCTCGTCCTCCAGCTGCTCCTGCTCGTCAGCGTCGAGATCCTCGAGCTCGTCGAGGTCGTCGGGAATGGCCAGCGCCTCGCGCTGTCGACGCCGCAGCACCTCGTCGGCATGCGCCTGCGCGCGGACGTCGGCGAGCAGTTCCTCCAGCCGGCGCCGGCGCCGGTGCAGCGACTGGTAGATCGCCTCGGGCGACGAGGCCAGGCGTCGCTGCAGCACGGTGGCGGCGAAGCCGACGCGATTGCCGCGTCGCCCGTCACCGCCGCGCTTGAGCGCCTCGGCGCGGCCCATCTCGTCGGCGACGTAGGCCGTCACCTCGCCGTAGAGCTGCATCTCCAACGGCGACAGCTCGTAGCCGACCGTGTACGCGAAGCGGGGCGGGAACAGCGGCGTCCCGTCGAAGCGCAGGAGGTCCTCCTTGATCATCCTGCGCATGAGATCCGCGACGTCACCGACGTGCGCGCCGTCATCGGAAGCTCGGCCCTCGAAGCGGTCCGCGTCGAGCAGCGCCATGAAGAGCTGGAAGTCCTCTTCCTTGCCCGCGTGTGGCGTTGCCGTCATCAACAGCAGGTGCCGGGCGACCTGGCCCAGCACCTTGCCCAACCGGTACCGCTTCGTCTCCTTCACCTCTGCGCCGAAGCGGTGCGCGGCCATCCGGTGCGCCTCGTCGACCACCGCGAGATCCCACTCGGACAGCCCGAGCTTCTCCACGAGCTCGTCGTTGCGTGCAAGGTGGTCGAGACGGGCGATCAGCAGCGGACGATCCTCGAATGGGTTGCCCGAGCGGGACGCCTCGATCTCGCCCTTGGTCAGGAGGGAGAACTCGAGCCCGAACTTCTCCCAGAGCTCGTCCTGCCACTGCGCGACGAGGCTGCCAGGCGCGACGACCAAGCAGCGCTGCAGATCGCCCCGGAGCATGAGCTCTTTGATGTAGAGCCCCGCCATGATCGTCTTTCCGGCGCCCGGGTCGTCGGCGAGCAGGAACCGCAGCGGCTGGCGCGGCAACATCTCGCCGTAGACAGCCTGGATCTGGTGCGGCAGCGGCTCGACCTGCGACAGATGGACCGCGAGGCGCGGATCGAAGAGATGGGCCAGCTGGATCCGCCGAGCCTCCGCAGCGAGTCGAAACAGCCGGCCGTCCCCATCGAATGGACGCACGGAGTGCGGCTGGGCGACCGACAACTCCTCCACCTGGAACCGGTACACGAGCTGCTCGTGGACAGAGCCGTCAGGGGTCCGGATCACGACTCGCAACGCGTCCGAGCCCGCCGGGAACGCGGTCAGCACGGTGACGGGCCCATCGGCTACGAGACCGCGAACGACCACACCCGGTTGCAGATCCGCGAGCTCCGCCACGCTGTCCCTCGGCTCCCTCTGGAGGGGCTGTCGTGCCCCTCGACGTCCACTCACACTGTAAGACGAGGCAGCATGGCGTAGGGCATGGAGACGCGTCGCCGCCGGAGATCACGGGGAACCCCGGATTCGAGACGCCCCGGACCTCGCCACACGTACCTCGACCGAGCGATGCAAGCTCGTTGCGACGTGGGGTTCGCGCATCCTGTCACTCGGATCGCAGCGGACGCCCCCAGCCTGCGATGCTCCGCCGATGCGGTGACTCGGGTCGATGGTGCGGCGCCACAGCACGACGTCAGTCGGGTTCGTTGCAGCCGTTCTTCTCTTGGTGCTCCCGACCTTCTTCGGGGTGCTCCCCGAGTGGACACGCTGGCACATCGGGGTTCGAGGCGCGCTCCTCGTGGCCTGGGTCGCTGTTGCAGCCGCGTCCACGTGGTTGGCGCTGCAGCGCGATGCTCACCTCAACCGTCTGGTGAGCAGCGGCTCGGCTCAGCGCGAGTGGCGGCGTGTCCTCGCGTTCGAGACGATCCTCTCGGCGACGCTCCGACCCGGAACGCGTGGCATCCCGGAGCACTACGAGTTCACGCTCTACGTGTTCGATCCACGGGACGCTGTTCTGGCGCCGGTGTGGCCCACGCTCTCGGATCACGAACGCTCGTTGATCTCCTTCCCAGCCGGGGCCGGCGCGACCGGCACCGCGTGGAGCCGGCGCTCCACGATGAGCGTGACCGGGACGGCGGTGGCGAACGGGCAGTACGGACTGAGCGAGGCCCAGCAACGACACTTCAGGGCCTACCGTTCGGTCGCTGCTGAGCAGGCCCCGATGAGTGGTCCAGGCGCTATGCGAGTGCTGGTTGGTATCGGGTGGTCCAGGCCGTGGCGAACTCGCTGGGGGTGAGGTCGCCGTGGGC